>Ga0209181_10000027_pt1 | contig 208479 bp, 142 predicted proteins | sample MAT05_FD_187208 | JGI IMG/M metagenome (GOLD analysis project Ga0209181, IMG submission 187208) | Freshwater microbial communities from Lake Fryxell liftoff mats and glacier meltwater in Antarctica - MAT-05 (SPAdes) (version 2) | ecosystem: Environmental > Aquatic > Freshwater > Ice > Liftoff...
GCCTGATCACCGTCGAGCTCGTAGACGTAGACCTCGCCGGGCTCGGCGAGCACCCACACGTGCCCTTCGCTGTCGACACTGATGCCCTCGAGCTGGGAGCCGCCCGCGACGACCGGCATCGGCAGCGAGATGCGGCGAGCTTTGTCCGGGTTCGGGACGCCGGCCTCGATCGGCAGCGCGACGATGGTGCGCTCCTCGTCGCCGACCGCGAGCAGCTCCAGGCCACCGCCCGGCAACGTGCGCATGGCGAGGCCCGAAAGCTCGCTCAGCGGGACGATCAGCTCTTGCTCGGAGCGAGGTCGATCGGCCGCACTGCAGGAGGTCGTGAACGATGCTGACAGGGCGAGATTGGCGATGACGATGGCTCCGGACAAGGCTCGAAAGATGCTCTTCTTAGGCATGCTCATGGCAACAGCTTGGCCATCCATGCCGGTCCCTGCAACCAGATTGATGACCACCCGCGGTCACCCGGTATCCTTGAAAGGGGTGGGGGAGCGTGCTACCCAATCAGGTCCGATGCCCTTTGTTGCACCCGAATCTCGCGTCCCCTATCCACGACGCATCTTCTGCAATCGCAACCTGCGCCTCGATCGGATCCGCCACGTCGGGTTCGACATGGACTACACGCTCGCCATCTACGAAGAGTCGATGGAGCACCTCCAGGCGGAGATGGTGCTGGAGCGTCTGGTCGAGCGCTACGGCTACCCGCAGACAGTGCTGCAGGCGAAGTATCAACCCGGCTTTGCGATTCGCGGTCTGGCCGTCGACATGGCGCACGGCAACGTCTTCAAGATGGACTCGCACCGCTTCGTCGGGCGCGTCTGGCACGGCGCGGGTCCGCTCGACCGTGAGCTGCGCAAGCAGCTCTATACCAACCGCAAGCTCACGCCCGCCGACCCGTCGATCGTGATGGTCGACACGCTCTTCTCGCTGCCCGAGATAAGCCTCTACTGCCAGCTCGTGCAGCTACTGCATCCGAGCCCGGTCGTGGGGGACATGGGGCCTGGCCCTGCTCCGATAGGGGAAGTGCCGGCCGGCGCCTACGAACGCTTGTGGCGCGTCTTGCGCGAAGCGATGGACGAGCTGCATCGCGATGGCACCTTGAAGGCGCGGATCCTCGCCGATGTGCCCGGCTACATCCGCCGCGACCCGCACCTGGGCGAGACGCTGCATCGCTTCCGCTCGTCCGGTAAGAAGCTGTTCCTGTTGACGAACTCGGAGCCGAACTACACCGAAGCGGTGATGAGCTTCCTGCTCACCGGGGCTCATCCCGCCTATCCGAGCTGGCGCGACTACTTCGAGCTGGTGATCACCTCGGCGCGCAAGCCTTCGTTCTTCGGCAGCGACGAGCCGTTCCGCGAGGTCGACGCCGAACTGCGCGTGAGCGACGAGCCAGCGACGACGTTGAAGCGCGGCGGCATGTACCTCGGCGGCAACTTCCAGGCGCTCTCGCGCATGGCCGGCCTCATCGGCGACGATGTGCTCTACGTCGGCGACCACATCTACGGCGATATTTTGAGGTCAAAGCGATCGACTTCCTGGCGCACAGCCATGGTGATCCCCGAGATGGATCGCGAGCTCGAGAGCGCGGTCGCGCTGCGCACCGAGATCGACGAGCTCGATAGGGTCGAGGCGTTCGCGTTCCAGCTCGAGCTCGATCGCTCCGCGCTCGCGATGGAGGGCATCCGCAACGCGGAGCTGAACGCGCAGCTCAAAGACGTGACGCAAGGCGCGCGGACCCTCGAGCTCGAGATCAGCAACCGCTTCAATCATGCCTGGGGCCAGCTCTTCCGCGAACGCGCCGAACTCTCCGCGTTCGGTGCGCAGGTTGAAGACTATGCGTGCGTCTACACGAGCCGCGTCAGCAACTTCCGCAACTACTCGCCGTCCTTCTACTTTCGCTCGCCGCGCGACCGCATGTCGCACGAGCTCGCGCGTTGACGTCGATGCGAGCGAGCAACGTCGGCATCCCTGCTTCGATCGTGGCGTTCTGTCTTGCCATGGGCTGCGTCGCCGCGGGATGTGCGAGCACGACGTGGTCGAGTGCGCTGGCGGATGGCGCGGACAAGCCGCACTACGCGCGCGCTGAGCTGGCGTTGATTGCGGGCGGCGATGCGGCGAGTGCCGCGACTCTGGCCGAAGCCGCGCTGCGCGACAATCGCAGCGAAGGCCGGGCCGAGCGGGAAGCGCGTGCGTTCTTTGCGCTGGTCGTCGCGAGTGATGCGCTCGGCGACATCGAGCGACCGTTGCCGTTCCTGGCCCAGGTCCTCGATGGCGCGACTGATCCGACGGTCGCCGCACGCGTCGCGGCCGAGGCGGGCCGGGCGTGGGCGCGCCTCGATGGCAAGAACGCGGCATCGCCCGATATACGTGCCGCGCTCGAGAAGCTCGCGCGGTCGGTCACGCCAGTAGGTGGCGACGAGGTCGGCTGGGAGGCGGCGCGCTCGCAGGCTCTCCGCGAGCTGGTCACCGCTGAGCGGCTGCGTGCGGGCCCCGCGGCTGCCAAGGTCGCCGCCGAACAGGCGGGCTTCGTGCTCGATTGGACGCTGTCGGCCCCCTGGGGTGATGCGCCGGCGCTCGACTTCACGACCCCGCTCGGTCCCGAGACGCGACCCCTGGCCGAGCGCGAGACCACAGGCGCCGGCTGGGACATCATCCCGGTCGCGACGACGCGCCAGCAGTTCAGCGATGGCGAGGTGACGTTCTTCGATCTGCCGACCACGGGTGGCGTCGCGTTCGCGCAGGCCGACGTGCCCGCGGGTGCACGCACGATGATGGTGCGACTCGAATGCAACCGGATGGTTGCGCTCTTCATCGACGGGCTGCAGGTCGTCGTCCGGCAGCAACTGTCGGAGCCCTGGTTGCAGAGCGCGCGCGTGCGGCTCCCGGGCGGCGCACATCGCGTGACGGTGAAGCTCGCGAGCCAGGATGGGCGTGGCTTCTTCCGGCTGCAGCTGACCGATGTCGCGGACAGCGGCGCGCCGGCGCAGACCGTCCAGGTCTCGCCGATCAACAACGCAGCGGCGACGCGGGTGCCGGCGGGCGACGCACGCGCCGCGGTGCTAGCGTTGCTCGACCTCGAGGCGCGCTTGTCGCGACCGATCTGGGATCCCGATGGCGCCCGGGCGCGGTCGCGCGTGCTCGAGCAGAGCTTTGGTCCACACACCTCGCTTGACCTGTTGGCGGCGCGCCTGGCGCTCGGCGACACGGTGGCCCCTCCGGCGGAGCGGCGTCAGACCGCGCGCGCTCGCTACGAGGCGGTGCTGGCGCGTAGCCCTGGACATCCCGCCGCGCGACGAGGGCTGGCCCGTATCGAGCGCGACGACGAGCACCCGGATCGCGCGCTGGTGCTGTTGCGTCCGGCCGATGGCGCGAAGAACGACGCGCGCACGCAGCTCGATCTGCTCGACCTCTATCGTGAGCGTGGCTGGGAGGCGGAGGCGCTGACGACCGCCGATTCATTGAGCGAGCAGGCCACGGCGAGCCCGCGCCTCATGCAGGAGCTGATCGATCTCTACAAGGCCTTCGGCCGCGTGGGCGCCGCCGAGGCACTGGCCAACACACTCGAGAAGGCCTTCACCGGCGCGGGTCTCGACCGCCTGTACGGCCTCTGGTCGGACAGCGGCAAGATCGTTCCGAGCGCCGAGCTCAGCCTGTTCGAGTGGGAGCCGCAGCGACACGCGGCTCTGCGCACCGCCGTCGCCGGCATGCGTCGCGATCACCCCGATGCCGTGCGCATCGACGGCTACCTCACCGACTTCCTCGCGCGGCGACCGCAAGACGCATGGGCGCTCGGCGAGCGGGTGCGCCTGGGGCTGCAGACCGGGGCCCCGAGCGTCACCGAGCTGATCCTGAAAGCACTTGATACGCATCCTGATTTTGCCCCGATGGAGCAGCTCCTCCATCAGCTCGACAATACCCCCGAGCCGTTCGACATGATCGAGGATGCTCACGCCATCGTCGGCCGCTGGCTCGCGTTCAAGGCCTCGCCGGCTGGGGCGGCGTGGGCCGCATACCCGGTCGTCAACGCGCTCGAGCGCACGCGCATCGAGGTCCGCAAGGACGGCTCGACGCTCGAGCTGTCACATCGCGTGCGCATCGTGCAGACCAAGCAGGGCGTCGATGACGTCGGCGATGTGCGGCCACCCGATGGCGCACGCTTGTTGATCGCGCGCACGCTCAAGGCCGATGGCCGCGTGCTCGAGCCCGAGCGTACGGAAGGCAAGGCGGAGCTGAGCTTTCCCGAACTCGAGCCGGGCGACGCGGTCGAGACGGCGTGGGTCTTGCGCAACCGGGTCACGCCGAGCGAAGGCGGCTATCTCACCGGCGTGAGCTTCGCGTCGTGGGGTGCGCCGATGTTCGAGCTCGATACATCGATCACCGCTGTGGCCGGCCTCGACCTGTCCGTGAAGCGCTTCGGAGGCGCTCCGGAAGGGGTCACGACGCACGGAGCCGATGGCTCGCGTACGATCGCCTGGCGGCTCGGTCGCCTCGCGCCTGTCGCGAAGGAGCCGCTGAGCGTCTCGCCGCGGAGCTTCTTCCCGTTTGTGGACGTGCGCGTCTTGCGGGCGGAGGTTGCGCCGACTGTGGATGACACACGCGACTCGCTGGCCTGGGCACGGATCGCCCGGGCCTATGCCTCGCGTCTGACCTACCTCGGGCGTCAAGGTCCGCGGCTCGAGGCGCTGGCAAAGCGCCTCCTGCGCCAGAAGGACCCGGCCTCGGCGGCCTTCGATTGGGTCAAGACCGAGGTCACCGATCAGGAGCAGCTCAATACATTCGAGACCCCGGCCGAGGAGGCGATCGCCAACCGGAAAGGCAATCGCGCGTTGGTGCTGTGGGCGCTCCTCCAAACGATGGGGCGCGACAGCGAACTCTACCTGTGCGCACCCGAGCGCGACGGTCCGGCCGAGGATCGCGCGGCCCCGACCCCGAATCCCAATCGCTTCTTCTATCCGGTCGTGAGCGCGCCCAATGGGGTGTACTTCGACCCGTCGCGCCCCTACACACCGCCGGGTGATCTGCCGGCCGAACTCGGTGGCGCGATGTGCCTCTCGCCGCTCGCGAACGACTTCGCCCAGGCGCACTTCATAGAGCTGCCCAAGCCTGCCAAGCCCGCGACGTTCGACGCGACGCTGACGTTGGCGCTCGATGGCGACGGCAACGCGCGCGGCACGCTCACCGGGCGAGCTCTCGGCGCGGCCGCGTCGCCGTTGCGACAGGCGTACCTGGCGCAAGACGAAGAGCGCCAACGCATGCTCTTCGAGCAGTGGCTCGCCTCACTGGTGGTGGGTGCGCGCCTCGTCGGCTATCACGTCGACGATGCCGCTTCGGCAACCTCGCCGATGCGCTGGCGCCTCGACATAGAGCTGCCTTCGTACGCCTCGCGCGACGGAGACGCACTGGTCGTCCAGCGGCCTTTGAAGTCGCTCGTGCACTCGGACTTCTCGGGTGTGCCCGAGCTCGCGCAGCTCGTCTCGACACCGAGCCGCGTCACGCCGCTACGGGTCTTGCCGTTCAGCGAGCACGTCGTCATCGCGCTGACGGCTCCGGCTGGCATGCAGCTCGTCGCGGCGCCCCCCGACATCGCCCTTCGCGGTATCGCTCAGTCCAGCGTCATGAGCGGTCGAACGCTGACCGTCACGCGTCACATCGAGCTGGCGCCGGGGCGCGTGAACCCGTCCGAATACGACTTGTTCCGACGCGACATCGGTGCGGCTATCCGCGCTCTCGAGACATCTCTGCGTTACGTTCCGAATCGCTGAAAAGTGATCGAGGCGCTGCGGAGGTTTTAGTTCTCGCGTGTCACGCTCGATAGGACTTCGAGGCGTACGTCTAGCAAGACGCAGTCGCTGTGTTAGGATCACCGGGTCGTACACGCACCGTGCGCGTCGTGTGGCAGTCGGGCTGGAGGTACAATGGCGTGGTTGGCAACCATGGTCGTGCTCTTGGCGATCACCGGAGCGACGCCTTCGCAGGCGGCACCGACGCGTTCGGTCTGCCCCGATGGCGCAAGCCTCATCGGTGACCCGCCGCCCACCGGCTATCGCCAGTGGTGTTCGTATCGCGGCAGCGACGGCAAGCTCGTCTTCCATGGCCGCTATCGCCAGTGGCACGACAACGGCAAGCTCCAGCTCGAAGGTGACTTCGCGCGTGGCAAGCGCGACGGACGCTGGACCGAGTACGACGAAGCCGGGCTGCGTGTGGTCGACAGTACCTATCGCGACGACCAGCTCGAAGGCCCCTACAGCGGCCTCGTCGACGGTCAACGCATCGAAGGGCAATTCAAAGCGGGCCTACGCGGCGGAGTCTGGCGCAACTTCGACCGCGACGGCGAGAAGTCGAGCGAGGGCACCTACCGGGATGGCGTTCGCAGTGGCCGCTGGACCTTGTGGCTCGAAGACGGGTCGCGCGCCGAAGGCAACTTCCAGGACGACGTCCGTAGCGGACGTTGGGTCATCTACAGCACCTCTGGCCTGCGGCGCGCCGAGGGACCGGTCGTCGCGGGCCGACGCAAGGGCCAGTGGACCGAGTACGACGACAACGGGCTGGTACTCGCCAAGGGGGCGTATGTCGACGACATGCGCGACGGCAAGTGGACCATCTTCTATGCGTCCGGCCACAAGCAGGCGAGCGGCACCTTCCGCGACAACAAGAAGTCCGGCGAGTGGAGCGAGACCGATAGCGACGGTCGCCGCTGGCAAGGGCGCTACGAGGCTGGCGCCAAGTCCGGCATGTGGACGTGCCTGCATCCCAACGGCAAACCGGCCGAACGCGGCGAGATGGGCGATGGCAAGCGTGACGGCGAGTGGATCTACTTCGACGTGAAGGGGGTCGTCACAGCGCACGGGCCCTACGTCGACGACAAGCGCGCTGGCACCTGGACCGAGGCGGCCAAGGACGGTGGCTACGTCGAGGGCGAGTATCGCGCGGGCGAGCGTGACGGACTGTGGGTCGCCTACTCAATCGATGGCGAAGCGCGCGCGGAGATGCGCTTCTCGGGTGGCTTGCGGGTCGACACCAAGGCGGCGACCGCGCCTGGTAGCACTGTCCCCTGACGGGCTGCCGGGGGATCCGCAACGCTCGGTTTACGCGATGCTGCAAGCCCCCTATACTTCGCGGCCATGAGGAACCGACCGCTTCGTCACGCCGTCCGTCAGGCCCTTTCGTTGTCCCGCTGTCGTGCCGCGATCGGGCCATTGGTGCGCGCCACGCGCCGCTCGCTGGCTGGCATGTTCATCGTGCTTCTGGCCTTCTTCGGGGTAGCCGCTGGCAACGACGAGGCGAAGGCCGACTGCGGCAACGTGCCGATCAACGGCATGTGCGATGGCGACTCGTTCGTCTACTGCATTGGCATCCAGATCGAGGTCGACTGCAGCTGGTTTGGCAAGACCTGCGGCGTGAAGTCGTTCTTGAACCTCATCCCGTATCACGGCTGCATCGACGAGGGCGAAGACCCCTGCAAGGGCGTCGAGTGCGGCTCGGGCTGCGGCACCTGCCGTGGCGGCGAGGTCTGCAACGTCTACGGCCAGTGCATCGATCCGCTGTCGTGCAGCGGCACTTGCGACGGTAAGGAGTGCGGCGAGGATGGCTGCGGCAACTCGTGCGGCACCTGCGGCGCCAACGAGAGCTGCGACTACAACTTCCAGTGCGTGAGTCACGAACAGTGCGAGCTCAACTGCCAAGGCAAGGAGTGTGGCAGCGGTGGGTGCGGCCAGGACTGCGGCTACTGTGACTCGAGCGAGAGCTGCAGCTACACCTACCAGTGCGTCTCGAAGGGCGGCTGCACCCCTAACTGCGCAGGCAAGACCTGCGGCGGCAACGGCTGCGGCGGCTACTGCGGCACCTGCCTCGAGAGCGAGAGCTGCAGCTACACCAACCAGTGCGTCCCGAAGGGTGGCTGTACGCCGAGCTGCACCGGCAAGGCCTGCGGCAGCAACGGCTGCGGTGGCACCTGCGGCACCTGCCCCTCGGGTCAGAGCTGCACTTATCAGAACCAGTGCATCACCCCGAACGGCTGCACCCCGAACTGCAATGGCCTCGAGTGTGGTGGCGACGGTTGCGGCGGAAGCTGCGGCACGTGCGTCTCCCCCGAGACATGCAACTTCAGCGGCCAGTGCGCGAGCACGGGCAGCTGCACACCCAACTGCAACGGCAAAGACTGCGGCCCTGACGGCTGCGGTGGCACCTGCGGCGCGTGCGGCTCGGGCTCCAACTGCAACTACGCGGGCAAGTGCATCGTGCCAGGCAACTGCACGGCCAACTGCACTGGGAAAGAGTGCGGCTTCGACGGCTGCCTCGGCACCTGCGGTCAGTGCCCCGGCGGTGAGAGCTGCAACTACGCCGGGCAGTGCGTAACCCCGGGCAGCTGTACGCCAATCTGCACCAACCGCGAGTGTGGCTCCGACGGCTGCCCTGGTGGCTCGTGCGGCACCTGCCCCAACGGCAACAGCTGCGACTACAACGGCCGTTGCGTCACGCCTTCGAGCTGCACCCCGCAGTGCCAGGGCAAGCAGTGCGGGCCCGATGGCTGTGGCGGCACCTGCGGTCTGTGCGCCCAGGGACAGAGCTGCAACTTCGCCGGCTCGTGCGTGCTCGGCGGCTCGTGCCAGCCCCAGTGCAGCGGCAAGCAGTGCGGTGGCGACGGCTGCGGCTCGGTCTGCGGCACGTGTAACCCGGGGCAGAGCTGCAACTACGCCGGCAAGTGCGTCGGTGGTGAGCCCTGCACCTCCGATTGCAGCGACAAAGAGTGCGGGTCGGACCCGTGCCTTGGCTCGTGTGGTTCGTGCTCGCTCGGACAGAGCTGCAACTTCAACTTCGAGTGCGTCTCGACCGGCGGTTGCCAGCCGCAGTGCAACGGAAAGGTGTGCGGCTGGGATGGTTGCTCGGGCACGTGTGGCTCGTGTGGCGAAGGTCAGAGCTGCACGTTCGCCGGCGTCTGCGTCGGCGGCCCGAACTGCACCCCGAACTGCAACAACAAGGAGTGCGGCGACGATGGCTGCGGCAATCAGTGCGGCTCGTGCCCGGGTGGCGAAGTCTGTCGCAATGGCAAGGACTGCAGCCCCGCGTGCGATGTCGCGACCAACTGCATCGGCAAGACCTGCGGCAACAACGGCTGCGGTGGCACCTGCGGCGAGTGCGCCGGCAACGAGTACTGCACGCCGTTTGGCCAGTGCAACGTGCGCCCGTGCGAGGCATCGTGCGACGGCAAGGTGTGCGGCGACAACGGCTGCGGTGGCTCATGCGGAACGTGCCAGGCAGGGCAGGGGTGCAACGCGGCGGGCCAGTGCGACGTGAACGCGTGCGCGCCGGCGTGCAGCAACAAGGTGTGCGGCGACAATGGCTGCGGCGGCGTGTGCGGGACGTGCAACGACGGACTCATCTGCAACGGCTTCGCGTGCGTGCCAGGCGAGGCCGAGGCCGAGGCCGATCCCGAGCCCGAAGTCACGCCGGTCGAGACCGTCGCGCCGGGTCGCTTCGAAGGTGGTGGCGGCTGCGATGGCACCGGCGGTGTCGCTCTGTTTGGACTCGCCGCGCTGGTCGTGCCGTTCATGCGTCGCCGCCGTTCGGCATGAGCGCGGGGGAAACGCTCGCGACGAGCCGGCAAGTGCAAGCGTTGGGATGGGAGCCGTTGCCCGCCCCGGCGGGTGTTGATCGTCGAGCCGCGGTGGTGCGCTGTGGCGAGCAGATCCGCGAGCGTGTCCTCGCCTCTGGTCGCGTGCGTAAGCTGCGCAGCTTCGAGCTCGCGCGCTTCCCGTACCCGACGCGCTACGGGCTCCGCGATGCGCTGAGCCTGCCGTTGCCCTACCTGTGCCTCGCCAACCGCGTGTTCGTCGTGCGCTTCGACGATCTCGCGGGTCGTATGCGTACGTTGCTGGTGTCGCCATCGGACGTCGATGGCAACGCCGAGACGCCGTTCTTCAAGGGCCTCGTCGAAGGGCTCGGAGCCGCGCGTGGCCTGCTCGAGCCGCGCATCTCCAAGCGCGGCATCGATGTGCTCGCGGCGCTCGCGGCCTGCGGCATCGCGCCTTCGGACATCGACTTCATCACCTACGATCACCTGCACACGCAGGATCTCCGGCGTTGGCTCGGGGGCGCTGGCGAAGCGGGGCTCCTGCCGAATGCGCGCTTGCTGGTGATGCGGCGCGAGTGGGAGTCGGTGCACGCGCTCTTGCCGCCGCAGCTGCCCTGGTATTGCCCGGGTGGTGTGGCCGGTATCGAGGCTGGGCGGGTCGTGCTGCTCGACTGTAGTGTCCTGCTCGGCGCGGGTGTCGCGCTGGTCGCGACGCCTGGGCACACCGAGGGCAATCACTCGATCGTGCTCAACTGGGACGAACTCACGGTGACCAGCGAAAACGGCCTGTGCCCCGACAGCTACGCGCCGGCCGCCTCGCGGATCCCAGGTCTGCGGGCCTACGCGCGAGCGGGCATGGACGTGGTCTTGAACGGCAACACGCTCGAACGTGGGCTCCAGCAATACCTGTCGATGGTGCTCGAGAAGACTATCGCCGGGCCGTCGCTGCGTGACCCACGGCTCCCAGCGTTTCTCGCCAGCTCGGAGCTGACCCCCGCCTGGTATGCGCCCGGGATCGCGCCGACGCTGGCGTATGGCGACGTCTCGTTCGGAGGACTCTGATGGCGATGTTGATAACGGGTGCCGCCAGCGGCATCGGCCGTCACCTGGTCGGGGCCTTCCTGCGTCGGGGTGAGCGCGTGGCCGCGAGCGACCTGTCGCTCGATGTGTTGGCGCGGGTCGCCCACGAAGATGCTTGGAGTACCAAGGATGTCGCCCTGGCGGCTCTCGACGTGCGCGATCCCAAGGCGTGGGAAGCCGCCTGGGATGCCGGCGAAGCGGCGCTGGGGCCCATCGATCGCGTGCTCAACGTGGCTGGTTTTCTCGCGCCCGATTGGATCGAGCACGCGACCGATGGCGACATCGATCGGCACTTCGACGTCAACGCCAAGGGTGTCGTGTACGGCACGCGCTGCGCGGCGCGGCGCATGATCGCTCGGCGCGCGGGCCACATCATCAACATCGGCTCGCTCGCATCGCTCTCGCCGGTGCCGGGCTTGTCGCTCTATGCCGCGTCGAAGTTCGCGGTGCGCGGCTTCTCGTTGTCGGTCGCGCTGGAGCTGGCGGACAAGGGCGTGGCGGTCACGGTCGTGTTGCCTGACGCGGTGCAGACCCCGATGCTTGACCTGCAGAAGCCGCGTGCCGAGGCAGCGTTGACGTTCTCGGGGGGGCGCGTGCTGACGCCGGCCGACATCGAGGCGACCCTGGTCGAGGTCATGCGTACGCGCCCGCTCGAGGTCGCGATCCCTGCGTCGCGTGGTGCCCTCGCGCGCTTCGCGTCGGCGATGCCCGGGCTCGGGCAGCGGCTACTGCCGCTGATGCGAGCGCTGGGCCGGCGTCGTCAGTCGAAGGGCTGACTCCCTGGCGTGAGTCCACGGCTGGCAATTCGCGGGCAGACTGACTTCGTCAGGCCTTCGCTCACGAATTCCAGGGCGAGCGCGGTGAGCACGACGAAGGTCGACCTTCGACCATGTCGGGCGTGATGCAGCGCGCCAAGCCGCACAGCCTCGTTGGATACAGCCGAAGTCCGCCAACGGCGGTGCTTTCGCTATGGCCACCTGCAAAAAAGATTATGCAGGTGCGCACGGCGCTTTACAGACGCCGACCCGATGCGCATGCTCGGCCCGGTTTTGGCGCTCAGGCGCTGTCAGGAGATGGTCGATGTCCGCTCGCCGGCGGCCTCCGACCGAACCGCGCGGGCTGCACCCCCACGCAACGAAAGTCCAAAAGCGCCCGTCGTCGGCGCCAGCGGATCCGTAACGTGAGCTGCCCGCTTTCGCGTGCGTGTGCTCACGACATTGTCGGTAGCCCCGCCGCGCGAGGCCCTCTCCGACACAACTCACAACAGTCGTTCGGGCCGAAGGCTCGCGGAGCTCCATGTCCAAGCTGCTATGTCGCCTGGGTCAGGGGAACGGAAACAACACTGTGGGATTGGGGCGCCGCCCCATCCGGCGGACGCTGCGCGGCTTGATGGTCGTGCTCGGCCTGAGCGTGCCGATCGCGAGCCACGCGGGCCATCGTCCGGAGCCGGTCGCCGCACCAGTGCTCGATCGTGAGCATGCGGAGTTCGACCTGCGCTGGCGCGGCGTCACGCTGAGCGATCTGCCCGGCCCCGAGGCAGCGATGCTGGCCGAGGCGGTGCGGCTCGCGAACCCGGGTCAGCTCTCGTCGGTCGTCTCGATCGCATGGCTCGAGCGCAGCGTTACGCCCGAGGGCGCGAACAGCGGCGCAAGCTCGACGATCGACCTCGAGGCCTCGCCCCGTCATCTCATCCAGATCGTCGGACGCGCTTCGCGCTTCGCGACCGAGGCCGATCCCGGCAGCGCCAAGAAGCCACCGCTCGGCGTGGTGGTCGTGCAGGCGCGCCTCGCGACCGACCTCAGCGATGTGCCTGAGTTCCGCATCATGCGTGAGGCACCGATCGCGAGCCTCGACCTCGAGATCAAGGTGAGCCTGCTCGACCGCCTGACCCAGGTCTACGACGAGGCGTTCGGCTTCGCGCGCGTGTACCCGGCTGGCGTCGGAGCGATCGACGAGGTGCGAGTGCCCGGCGAGATCTCGTCGCTGACGCCGGTCACCGAGCTCGGTCGCGTGTCGCGCGAGACGGGCTTCCTGTCGCTCAACGCGCCGAGCTGGAATCGCGGCATGCCCTACCTGCCGTTCGAGATCCCGTGGGTCGCCAACCGTCCCGATGGGCAGCGTCGCTGGTATGTCGAGACGCGCGTCGCGTTCCACGCGTTCCAGGAACAGCGCTTCTCGCGCGGCTTCAACTCGCATGGCTGCGTCACGCTGCGCGACGAGGACCTGACCGAACTCGCGGCGCTGGTCTTCGCGCGCCCGGTGCCTGTACCGCTGACGGTGCGGCCCAATCCCTTCCCTGAGCACCAGCACCCGTTCCCGCACGAGTCGACCCACTACTGGGCGCTCGAGAACCTCGGCAGCGCGGAACGCCCGCACATCACGCGCGGCAACCTCTACGCGATCAAGAAGGTCAAAGAGGCGCCGCCCGCGATCGCCGAGATGGTCGGCGTCTTCATGACGGGTGAGAAGCACGGCGATCTGCTGGGGCCGGTGGTGGCGTTCCAGTCGCGTGCGCCCGCGAGCCTCATTCCGTAGTCGCGAAACGCAGCGGCCCCAAAAGCAAAAGCGCGATGACCGTGAGGCCATCGCGCTTTCTTTTTCAGGTCGTTTGCCCAGGCTCCGACTGCAGCCGAAGGCGATACGGCGGGCCTACGGAGCCGGGGCGGGGGCAGGTGCCGGAGCACCCTCGACCGCGACCGGCGGCTTGATGGTGACACCCGGCAGCGAACCACCGGACTGCACGAACGCCTCTTCCGCGGCCTTGCGCTCTTCGATGAAGGTCTTCGTGAACTCGATGTCCTTGGCGGCCATCTTCTTCGCCAACAGGTCCTCGTACCAGCCGCGATAGACCTCGCGACGACGATCGAGGGTGAGCTGCGAACGGAGCTCGGTCTTCTGCTCGTCCTTGATCGCCTCGGCGGCCTTGAGCTCCGCGAAGCGTGCGACGATCAGCTTGCCGCCTTCGCCGACCGAGAACACCTTGTCGATGAGCGGCGTCTCGGCGTTCGCGGCGAACGCGGCGAACACCAGGTCGGGCGCGCGGCCACCGAGCTCGATGAGGTAGGGCGAGCTCGCCGGGTAGCCGGCCGCGAGGCGCGACAGGCGCGAGAACGAGGTCTGCGACGCACCGAGGCCGCCAGCCGCAGCGCCGTACTTCGCGTTGACGGCGGTCACGACGTCCTCGAGCTTCTTGGTCGGATCCTTCTTCGCCTCGGCGAGCACCTCGTCGGCGAGCGTCTTCACGAACGGGGTGACCTTCTCCTTCTGGAGGAGGCCCTTCGCGATCGCCTGCTTCACCGACTCGTAGGCTTCGACCTTCTCGTCAGTGATCGACTCCGGCAGCAGGATCCAGAAGCCCGACGGAACCTCGACCACGCCCGTCGCCTCGAGCGGCTTCAGGGTCGGCGCGAGCGCCGCGACGGCCGGACCGTACGGATTGCCGCCGAGGTCTTCCAATGTCGCGGCGGCGAGCGCGCCACCCTGGGCCTTGCTGTCGGCGTTGCTCTTCTCGGTGGCGATGGCGGCGAACGCGGCGATCGAGTCAAAGACTGGCTGCGGCTCACCCTCGGGCGCCTCGCCCACGACCTTCTCGCTCAGCACCTTCGCGACCTCGACCTGGATCGCCTCGGCCTTGACCTTCGCCGCGGCGCGCTCGGTGTCGATGCCTTCCTTCAGCTCTGGCTCGTCGCTCGGCGTCGGGGCGTCGACCTTGATGCCGCGGAGCTTCCACGACTTCGGCGTCGTGTACTTCGACTCCTTGAGCTTGTCGTACTCGGCCTTGATCTTGTCTTCGTTCTTGGTCGCCCAGTCGCTGACCTCGGCGTCGGTCACGGGGACCAACGCGGCCGCCGAACGCTCGTCGATGGCGATGTAGTCGATGGTGACCTTGTCGTTCTCGAGCTTGTAGGCCTGGTCGATCTCGCCATCGCTGACGCCGATCTCGCCGACCAACATCTGGATGACCCGCTCACGCAGGAGCTCTTCCTCGACGAGCTGCTCGAAGGCCGACACCGTCGTCTCGAGGCTGCGCGCCACCCAGGCGCGGTAGTTGTTGACTTCGAGCGCGCCGGTCGTCGGGTCGCGGAAGTTGTCGTTGCTGAGGAGCAGCGCCAGCGACGCGTTGAGCTCCGCCTTCGACACGCCGAGCCCGAGCTCACGCGCATAGCGCGCGACGAGCTTGGTCTCGATGAGCTCGTCGACGACCTTTAGCAGCTTGACAGGGCTGATCTTGCCCGGGTCTGTGCCGTAGGCGCCGCCCGAGAAGGGACCGTACAGGTTCATGAACGCGAAGCGTGTCTGGTAGCGGAAGCGATCGTTGGGATCGCCGAAGCCCTGCCGGGGATCGGCCGCGTCGCCCGTGAGCTGCATGCCGGTGCGCACGAGCTGGGCGTCGATCGTCTCGCCGTCGACATCGACCAGGTCGTGGTTCTTGAAGACGCCCGGGGCGTCGCCGCCACAGGACTGGCCGGGTGATGCCGCGCCGAAGCCCACCGCGAAGATGACGATGAGGATCGCGAAGACGAAGTACGTAGCGAAGGTGCTCGACTTCTTGCGGAGGATGTCCAGCATGTTCAGAACCTTGATGCAGCAGAATGCCGCGGCTATCGATTCGCCGCAGACCTACGAAACAGGCTGGCGACGAACAGAAAAATGACGGGCGCTATTAGCGCGCACCCCAGGGGGCGTCAACCTCGAATCGTTGCCGCCCGGGCCTCTGCCTGGCTCAGACCGGAAGCGTCGCCTGCATCGACGGCCGCGCGAGGAACTCTCGATACCAGGCGGCCAGACCAGGTCGTCCCAGGCGGAAGTCGCCTACCGGCGCGCGGAGGTCGAGCCAGCCGAGCATAGCGCCACACGCGATTTGTCCGAGGTCGATGGTCCCGCCAAGGGTCGCGACCTCGCGCTCGAGCGCGTCGAGGCCCTGGTTCACCTTGGCGCTCTGGCCTCCAATCCAGCTCTCCCAGTGGAGCTCGGCAGGCCGCTGGCTGCGCTCGTAGAAGATGAGGATGCCCGCGTCGAGGATGCCATCGGCCAGCGCCTGGACACGCAAGACCCGCCATCTTTCGGGACCTTGCGCTGGAATGAGGTGGCCGCCTGCCAGCGCGTCGAGGTACTCGCAGATGACCGGTGAGTCATACAAGGTGGTGCCATCGTCGAGCACCAGCGCGGGGATCTTCGACAGCGGGTTCTGCTTCGACAGGACCGGGTCCGGCGTCATCGGCGACGGTCGCAAGAGCGCTGTCTCGAGGGCCAACCCGAGCTCGTGTGCGAGCACTCTCACTTTGCGGACGAACGGCGAGGTCGGCGTGTAGTAGAGCTTCATCGCCCTCGGATAGCGCAAAGCCCTGTGCCCGGCAACGCACCCTCGCCTTGGGGCGCCTTGGGGCGATCGTCCAAGCGCGCACCGCCAACACCGCGCATGCATCACGCGCGACCATGCGCCAGGCTGGGCTCGTGAATCGGCAGCGATCGGTCGGCTGCTCGCCGCGAGCGATGAGGGTGTATGTGGACTGCGTTGTGGTAACCCCGAGGGGCTTCTGCTAAGAGCGACGCCCGCCTCGGGTGCTACCCGGGACGGTCCCGGGGAGGCAGAAGAGAACGAGGTGGGCCACTGCGCCGCCCTCGCTATGAGAAACAGGCGCCAAAGGCTCTGATGTTCGATTGGCTCTACGGCCTGGTCTCGAACGACCTCGCCATCGATCTCGGTACCGCGACCACCCTCGTCTACGTGAAGGGCAAGGGGATCGTCTCGGCCGAGCCTTCGGTCGTCGCCGTCCAGAAGGACGCCCGCGGTGGACGTCGGGTCCTGGCCGTCGGCAAGGACGCCAAGGAGATGCTCGGCCGCACGCCACACTCGATCACGGCCATCCGTCCGATGAAGGACGGGGTCATCGCCGACTTCGAGATCACCGAGGCGATGCTGCGCTACTTCATCCAGAAGGCGCACAACCGGCGCGCTCTGGTGCGTCCGCGCATCATCATCTGCGTGCCGCACGGCATCACCGAGGTCGAGCGTCGCGCGGTGCGCGAGTCGGCCGAGAACGCGTCGGCGCGCGAGGTCTACTTGATCGAGCAGCCCATGGCCGCGGCCATCGGCGCGGGTCTGCCGATCACCGAACCGTCTGGCAACATGATCGTCGACATCGGCGGTGGCACGGCTCAGGTTGCTGTCATCAGCCTCGCCGGCATCGTCTACTCGAAGAGCATCAAGTGTGGCGGCGACAAGATGGACGCCGCGATCATCACGCACATCAAGCGCAAGTACAACCTGCTCATCGGCGAGCGCACGGCCGAGAACATCAAGTGTTCGATCGGGAACGCCTACCCGACCGACGAAGTGATGACGATGGAGATCAAGGGGCGCGACCTCGTGTCAGGCATCCCGAAGACCGTCACCATCAACTCGGACGAGGTGCGTGAAGCACTCTCCGAGCCGGTCTACCAGATCGTCGAGGCCGTCCGTCACGCGCTCGAAGGCACCCCGCCCGAGCTCGCGGCCGACATCGTCGACAAGGGCATCGTGCTCGCCGGGGGCGGTGCGCTGCTGCGCAACCTCGACATCCTCATCCGCGAGGAGACGGGGCTTCCCGTTATGATCGCCGACGACCCGATGAGCGCGGTGGTGCTCGGCTCGGGCAAGGCGCTCGACTCGCTCGAGCTCTTGCGCGGAGTCGCGGTGCAGTGATGCGGCGGACGTCTGCCGTTCGGCTTCCGCTCGGGTCTGGAGGGTCCTCGTATCGCCTTCGGCTGCCGTGCCGAGGGTCCTCGTATCGCCTTCGGCTGCCGTGCCGAGGGTCCTCGTATCGCCTTCGGCTGCCGTGCCGAGGGTCCTCGTATCGCCTTCGGCTGCCGTGCCGAGGGTCGCAGCCGTGAGGGAGTTCTTCCTCCGGCACCGCAAGTCGCTCACGACGGTGCTCGGGATCGCGCTGCCGCTGTTCCTGCTCTATGTGCATGGTCGCAGCCCGCGCAAGACGACCATCATCGAGAAGGCGTTGATAGGCGTCACCGCTCCAGTCCAGGGGGCCGCAGCGCGCGTGCTGTCGGGCATCAGCGACTTGTGGAACGGCTACATCGCCCTGGTCGATGTCGCCGAAGAGAACACCGCGCTGCGCGCCGAACGCCAACGCCTCGAAGCCGACTCCGCGCGGCTTGCGACGGCACTCGCCGAGAACGATCGGCTGCGCGCCGAGCTCGAGTTCAAGCGCAAGCGCCGCGACATCCGTACGGTGTCCGCGCACATCATCGGCAAGGACCTCTCGCCGTATGGCCGCATCCTGCGCGTGGCGCTCGACGCTGGCGCGCAGAGCGACATCGCCGAGGGCATGCCGGTCGTCAACGGACTCGGTCTCGTGGGCCGCGTCGTGCGCGTCTCGGGCGAGTATGCCGAGGTCATGCTGGCCGTCGACGCGCGCTCGGTCGTCAACGTGCGCGTGCTCGACAAGGGCGTCACCGGCACCGTGACTGGCACCAGCTCGCCGTACAACTACGTCGCGCGCATGTCCTATCTCCACCGCGCGGAGCCGCTAGAAGTCGGTGACCTGTTGGTCACTTCGGGCCACGACAAGGTCTTCCCGCCGGGGCTCTACGTCGGCACCATCCGTTCACTCGAAGAGCGTCAGCGTGAGGTCGAGTACGAGCTGCAGGTCACCCCGAGCGTGAACCTCGCGGGCCTCGAAGAGGTGCAGATCGTCATTGGCGTCGTGGACGAGCCGGCCATGGGCAGCCCTTCGGGCCTTCGGCTGGAGGCCGACGCGATCGTGCCAGGTGCCCCGGGCACGACCCCCGCGCCCACCCCTCCCGCCGGAGCACCTGGCCCTGGCGCGCGCCCGCCCGGCGCCCAACCCAGCCCCGCGAGCCCGCCGACTCCACAGCGTCGAGGAGGTCCCTGATGCGTGGTCTCGCACTCGTGCTAACGACCTTCCTGTTGATGGCGCTCCTGTCGCCGCTCCTGCACGACGCCGACATCGCGCGCTACGTGCCGGACATCGCGCTTGTCGCGTGCCTCTACATCGGGCTCACGACCTCGCTCGAGAAGGCGATCGCGCTGGCGCTGGTCATCGGGCTCCTCGAAGATGGGTTCACGACCGGACAAACGGTCGGCCTTGGGATGGAGATAGCCGTCCTCTCTGTTCTCGCCAGCCACCGCCTGTCGCGGCGGCTTGTCCTGCGGGGGCCAGTCGGGGCGATGTTCCTCGCGTTCAGCACGAGTCTCGCGACCTCGTTGGTCGAGCTCGTCCTGAGCCTCGTGTTTGTGCGCAACTTCACCGAGGGAGCTTCGGGCCCGCTGGTCGTGCTTCAATCGATGTTGCCTCAGGCACTCGTGACCGCTCCGTTCGGGGCGATCGTGTTCTGGCTCTTCGACCGGCTCGACGCGCTCACCTCGCGCAAGAATGAATCGGTCTTCATGTGATGGCGAGACGACGAGGATGATCGATGCAGACGCATGACGAGCACGAGGACACAGGCGCCCTGAGGCGCCGCTTCGGCCTCCTGGCGATCGTGTTCACCGCGTGCTTCGTCGTGCTGCTCGGTCGCCTCTTCTACGTGCAGATCGTGCGCGGCGACGAGTATCGCGCAGCCGCCCGCACCAGCTTCACGACGACCGAACGGCTGCCTGCGCGCCGCGGTGAGGTGAAGGACCGCAGCGGCGTCGTGCTCGCCAAGAACGTCCCTGTTCGGCGCCTCCGCCTGGCACCCGACAAGCTCCTCAAGGCGCCGGTCCAGGCCGAGGTGCTGACCCGCCTGGTCGCCATCCTCGAACTCACGCACGAGGAGGAAGCCGACATCGTCGACAAGCTCGCGGTGGCCCACGAAGGCAACCGCAGCGATCCGATCCTCGTCAGCGAGCGCCTGGTCGACGACCAGTGTCCCTTCGATGGCGCAACGCTCGAGCTGCCCGCCGAAGCGCCGCCCGATGTCGACGCCGAGAACGTCTTGTTCTGTCGTGAGTGCGGTCTCTATCACGAGCCGATTGCGGCCGACGCGACGTTCTGCCCGCACGACCGGAGCCGCCTCACATGGGCCGGTGAAGGGGCCCAGCGGCACGCGACCTGTCCCAAGTGCAAGCGTCACTTCGCGACCAGCGGCATCTGTCCGATCGATGGCCAGATCATGTCGGCGGTACAGCACAACCTCATGTGCCCGGTCTGCAAGCGTCGCTTCACCAACCAGGTCGCGGTGCTCGAGAGCCAGGGCAACCTCGCCGGGGTGATGGTCGATACGACGCTCATGCGCGAGTACACCCAGCCGTTCACGCTCGCGCACACGCTCGGCTACATCAACCGCGTCACCGCCAAGGACCTCGAGCAGAACCCCGGCGTCTATCCGATCGACGGGCGCAAGGGGCGCGCCGGACTCGAGTCTGCGCTCGAAGCGATCCTGCGCGGCAAGTCGGGCGAGGTCGAGTACCTCATGGGCACCAACCGCACCGTCGAGAACAGCCGTCGCCCGTCCGAGCCGGGCTTCGATGTGTGGCTCACGATCGACTCCCGCCTCCAGCGCGAGGTGCGCGACATCATGCGCTATCAGCGCTCGGGCGCGGCGGTCGTGATGGAGCCGAACACCGGTGAGGTGCTCGCGCTGTACTCACACCCTGGCTTCGATCCGAACGCATGGTCCGGTCGCCTCTCGAAGGAGGAGTGGACGTCCATCTCGCAGAACCCGTACGACCCGCTTCACAACAAGGCGGTGACCGCCTACGCGCCAGGCTCGGTCTACAAGATCGTGACCGCGTTGGCAGGGCTGCGCGAGCACATCATCACGCCCGAGACGACCTACTTCTGCCCCGGCCACTACGAGTTCGGTGGTCGCGACTTCGGCTGCCATCTCAAGACCGGACATGGCCCGGTCAACCTCCACAGCGCCTTGATGGGGTCGTGCGACGTCTACTTCTACAAGGTTGCCGAGCAGCTCGGCATCGATCGGCTCGCGAAGTACGGCCGCGAGTTCGGCTTTGGTGCCGCGACGGGCATCGAGATCGCCGAGTCGGTCGGCCTCGTGCCGACGCGCAAGTGGTACGACGACAACACCCAGCTCAAGTTCCAGCCGGGCCTCACGCTCTCCGTCGGCATCGGCCAGGGCTCGCTCACCGCGACCCCGCTCCAGGTCGCGCGCTCCTTCGCGGTGATGGCCAACGGCGGGCGCCTCGTCCAGCCGCGGCTCGTGATGCGCTACACCGACGAGTCTCGCCAGGAGGAGCAGGAGTTCCTGCCCGTCGACGAGCGGCGCATCACAATGACCCCCGACGAGCACGCCTTCATCGAGGACGGCCTGCTCGCCGTCGTCAACGACCCCCACGGTACCGGCAAGCCCGCCCGCGACGAGCTCTTGAAGGTCGCCGGTAAGACCGGCACCGCCGAAGCCGCGCAGTCGCGCATCGGCGCCACACCCGAGATCGCGACATGGCTCAAGGAGGACCACGCCTGGTTCGCGATGTACGCGCCGGTGCCCGACCCCCAGGTGGTGATCGTCGTCTTCATCGAACACGGTGGCTCCGGCGGTCACGACGCGGCGCCACTTGCGCGCCGGATCTTCGAAGCCTGGAAGCGCCTGGGTCTCTATCGTGCGCCGCCGCCCGAACTCGAGCCACTCCCAGGTGCCCCGGACGAGCCGCCCAGCACGCATCCTGACGATGACCTGCCTGGCGCTCCTGCCACGCCGACCGATCATCACCTCGATCCCCACACCCAACCCGGGTCGCCGTGATGCAGCGAAGCGAGCTTTCACGCAGCCAGAAGAGCGCGCTCCTAGAGCCGTTCAACCTGCTCGCGGTGTTGTCGATCATCGGCCTCATCGTGGCGAGCCTCATCGCTCAGGCCGACGCGCACTTCTACGCGGGCGGCAAGCAGTACGACCGCCACACCGTCTGGATGTTGGTCGGCGGCAGCGCGTTCCTGATCGCCGCGGTGATCGACCTGCGCTTCATCGAGCGCGGCGCCTATCTGTTCTACGGCGTGTGCGTGGCGCTCTTGCTGCTCACGATGTTCGCGGGCACCTCGGTCGGTGGCTCGACCCGCTGGCTGCGGCTTGGCGACATCAACATCCAGGCCTCCGAGTTCGTGAAGCTCGGCGTCATCGTCGCCCTCGCGCGCTTCCTTCACCAGCGGCGCGCACGTTCACCAGGCGAGACCGGCTCACGTCAGGAGGGCAAGTACCGGCTGACCGACCTCATCGCGCCGCTGGCGCTGGTGCTCGTGCCGGTGCCGCTCATTCTCTTGCAGCCCGACCTCGGCACGACGCTCATGGTGATGTTCGTCGCCGCGACCATGCTCGCGGTCGAAGGCATCCAGCGCCGCGCCGCGATGATCATCATGCTGTGCACGCTGATCGTCATCCCGGTCGCGTGGCAGTCGGGCCTCATCCAGGAGTACCAGAAGGATCGCGTCTACAAGCTGGTCGACGACCGCTGGGAGAAGGTCGACCAGGCAACCGGCGTCATCCACGACAACCGTCGTACCCAGGCCGAGCAGGCGATGTGGGCGATTGGCTCGGGCGGGCTAACGGGGCAGGGCAGGAAGAACGCGAATGCCCAGCGGCTCAAGGTCTTCCCCGAGGTGCACACCGACTTCATCTCGGCCATGGTCGCGGAGGAGTTCGGCTTTCTCGGCTTGACCGTGCTGTTGTTCATGTTCTGGTGGCTCGTCATGTGGGGGCTCCGCACCGCGTTGGATTCGCGCGACCGCTTCTGTAGATTGCTCTGCGCAGGAGTCGCGGCCCTCTTCGGTTGGCAGGTGTTCGTGAACGTCGGCATGGTGACCGGCTTCCTCCCGGTCGTAGGCGTGCCGCTGCCGTTCCTCTCGTATGGTGGCAGCGCGTTCCTGACGCTGCTCATGTGCCTTGGCCTGGTGCTCAACATCGCGCGCAAGCGGGGACGCATGTGAGCCGCAATCCTCTCGTCGTGCGCATGGTCCTCGGCTGCGCCGTTGTCGGCAGTGGCTGCGGTGGCAGCCTCTCCGACTTCGCGAGCTTCCTGGGCGACCCCTTCGGCGACATCACCGACCAGGTCCGCGACCTCGATCAGCCGCAGCTCGAAGACCTGATGAGCGTGCTGATGCTGCGCTTCCGGTCCTACCTCGCGTTGCGCGAGGCGATCCCGTTCGAGAGCCTCGCGCCCGAGGAGTGCTTCATCGACAGCGAGGACACCGGCGACGTCTTCTCGTTCGTCGCCGACGCGCATTGCGTCTTCGGGGGCGACTTCGACCCGGCCACGGGCGCCATCGGCGTCACCCAACAGCAGCTCTCCGTGAGTCCGGTCGGCGTGTTCCGCTTCGAGGTCGACTATCGCGAGGTGACGCTCGGCGACCTCGAAGTCCACGGTACCGAGCGCATCACCGAGACCGACTCGAGTGACGGTGCCAGCGTGCGCAAGCTCGACCTCGTCCAGGACGGCATCGAGCTGAAGTATGAGTTCCGCGCCGGCCTCCAGGATGGCGAGGTCCCGGTCTTCGACTACCAATTGCCCGGCCCGGACGGCAACGTCATCGCCCGCATCACCAACCCGACGACAGCAGGTGGCTTCGTCTCGGTGTCACTCACCGGCCTCGATGGCACTCTCTCCTGCGAGATCCGTAATAGTCTCTGGACGCCCGAACGATTGCCGCGCGGCACATGCGACAATGGCGTCGTGTTCGGCCTCCCCGACGAGTAGCCGAGGACAATCATCAGCAGCGGAGACGCTCGTAGGCAAGAAGCTACGCTCCAAGCAGACAGGCTCCGATCGGTGGACTGTCATGGGTCCGCCCCCGCGAGTGGAGGTCGAGATGCGCGACTCATCGGAGCTGCCGAGCAGGCGAAGTCCAGGCGAGGCGAGGGCCTGCAGCTGGTTGACTGGAGGCCGACCTGCCCGACACGGGCTGGCTGGCCTGTCCGGCTTGTTCATCGGCCTGACGTCGGTTGCATGTTCGAGCGCTCCGGCGTCGCGCATGCAGCCAGAGCCGGCTGATGCCGCGGCCGTGGTCGAGCCAGCTGCGCTGCCGCTGGTCGCACGACCCAGCGGAGCAGCACTTCGCGTGCTGCCGGTCGAAGGCGTGATCTCGCTGTCGGTTGGTGAGGAGCACGCGTGCGTCGCCCGCGCCGACGGCCGCGTTCTGTGCTGGGGCAATGGCGCGACCTACCGCCTCGGGACGGGTATCGCGGAGGCATCGAAAGCGCCTCTGCTCGTGCCGACGGTCGACCACGCGCTTCGTGTCGCAGCCGGTGGCGCGGTGTCATGCGCCATTCGACAGGATGCGACCGTGCTCTGTTGGGGTGGCTATCGACAGACCTCGGACGACGAGGACGGGATCGGCTGGCCGATGGTGCGCATGCCGCAGGTCGTCGCGCAGCCGGTCGCATGGACAAAGCAGGTCACTGCCGGCTGGACGCAGGCGAGCTTCCTCGACCCGGCGGGTGGTGTGTCGATCCTAGACGCCTATGTCGGCCCCGTGCCGCTCGCGGCGTTCGCGCCCGCGGTCGCCCTGGCGTCCTTGTCGGACGGCTTCTGTGCCCTGACCCGGGAGGGTCGCGTGCAGTGCGTGACATCGAGCGAGAGCGGGGCGACGGGCAACGGTGGCAACAACGGAGGCTTCGGTGAAGAGCCAGCGACGGTGCTCGCACCGATCGTCTGGCGCGACGAGCTGCACAAAGTCTTCTTCGACGACGAGGGCAACCAGGTGTGGGCGCCGTGCAGTCGCTGGCGTGACCCAGACGCGGTCGAGCAGGCACCGGATACGCGCCCGTCGCTCTGCACGGACGAGCTCACGGGCGCGAGTGCGATCGATGCACAGGGCGACTTCGCGTGCGCGGTGCTCACCGATGGCGGGCTCGCGTGCTGGGGTTGTGCCCACTGCTTCGACACCCACGCGCCTCCCCTCGGCATGCCTCCTGGCGTCGTCTCCTCGGTCCCGTTTCGTTTGCCCGGTATGACCAATGTGGTGAGCGTCGCGGTCGGCGGTCGCCACCTCTGCACCTTGCACAAGGATGGTGCAGTGCGCTGCTGGGGGGACGACTTCGAAGGCCAGCTCGGGCCCGCGGGGCGCGGCACGAGTGCAACGCCGACATTGGTCCCTGGCCTCGGTGAGGTCGTCGCGATCGACGCAGGCGAGGCGACGACTTGCGCATTGCGCAAGGACAAGACGGTCGTCTGCTGGGGCCACGTGCTCGGCACGGTGTTGGCCTATCGCCCAAGCGACGACGAAGCGAGCGACTACGAGAACGCGACCGCGCTGGTCACTGAGCGCGCGTTGCCCGAAGGTCTCGCGGGTGTGGCACCGCTCCCGACGCTCGTGTGTCGTGACATCGACGTCTTCGACAGGGACGGCGGCCTGGCGGAAGTCCAATACCGCTACGATCGGAAGGGACGCCTGCTCGACGAGCGTCACCTGAGCTGGAACGGCACCACGCCAGAGCTGACCAGCACGGCCACCTACACGCGTGACGCGAAGGGGCGGGTGACACGCACGGTACGCTCGGAGGTGCGCGATGGCGGCGACATCTACGAGTCGAGCATGCGCTATCGCTATGACCGCGACGACAAGGTCGTGTGGTCGAAGGCCGGCGCGCGCGTCGACGACTCGATCTTCAAGTACGCCTGGGACGACAACGGTCGTCTGGTCAGCATGACGCCGAGCTGGGGCGGCAAGATCGTCCTCGAGTGGCGCGAGCGCACGGGCGCTCCGGGGACACGGTTCGCGGGCCTCAGGCTGAACGAGTCGGCGACCGACGCCGAACGCTTGCCGGGCGAGGAGCCCGTAACAGTGCGCTACGCACTCGACGCCCAAGGGCGCACGGTCTACCGACGGGTGAGCGACGCCGAGCGCGCCATGTTCGAGTACTGGACGACCTACGATGAGGCCGGGCACGAGCTGATTGTGCGCCAGGCGTCGTACGCCGACGGGTTCTACGAGGACCCGCTCTATCGGCGCGAGATCCGTTACACCTACGGACCGTCGGGACAACGCGAAGAGACACAGGTCTTCGCTGTCGACGCCGACCCGGTGACAGGAGGCGACAAGCTGACGCTCGTCACGCACACGCGCCACCTGCATGTCGGTTGTCTGTGAGCGCGCTGTATCGACGTTCATGGCGGGCCGCGGTAGGTCACCGAGCCCGTAGCCAGGGCACGGCTGGTTGACATCGCCAGCCACGGCGTTACCTCTAGGTCCGCTCTTGCGGAGCCCGCCGATTCACGGGGGCGCCGCCGAAGGATTCGCCGAGCAGGCGAAGCCGAGGCGAGAGCGATCAGAAATTCCCGTTAGGAGTGAGCGACATGGCAAGCAAGGAAGTCATCGAATTCACCGACCAGAACTTCGAGGCCGAAGTGCTCAAGAGCGACGTGCCCGTGCTCGTCGACTTCTGGGCGACCTGGTGTGGGCCGTGTCGCGCCATCGCTCCGATCATCGACGAGCTCGCGACCGAGTACAAAGGCAAGCTGAAGGTCGGCAAGGTCGATACCGATCGCCAGACCAAGTACGCCGTGCAGTTCGGCGTGAGTTCGATCCCGGCCATCTTCGTGTTCAAGAATGGCCAGGTTGTCGAACGCATCATTGGTGCGCGTCCGAAGGCCGCCTTCGTGAACGCGGTGCGTCCGCACGTCGCCTGATGTTGGCGGTGTCCTGACGGACATTCTGTTGGTTGTGTCGAACGCCAGAGGCGTGTAGTGAGCCCACATGGTGCATGTGCTGCTCGCGGTCGCGGCTCTGGCGTTTGGCGTTGCGACGGCGCTCTTCACGTCTCGCCTTCTTCGCTACGAGGTGGAACGGAGCGCGTTGGCGGAAGGGGCGATGGCAGTCGCGACGGCGCTGCTGCTGGGCGCCGCCATCGTCGGTTTCGACCCCAACGAGATCCAGATGTCGGGGTTGGCGGTGCTGTTCATCGCCGTCGCGGCGAGCGTCACGACGTTGGTCGTGATGCGCTGGGGGCAGTTCCCGCTGCTTGGGCCGGTGACTTCTGCGATGGTCGGCATGGTCGCGTTGGCGATGGCGATCCACGAGGCGATGCCTGATCAGCCGCCAGTAGGGCCGGTCGGAACGGTGACGATTCTGCATGTGAGCGCGACGTTGGTCGGCTATCTGCTGTTCGCGCCGGCGTTCGTGCTGGGCAACCTCTACGTCGCGCAGAGCTGGCGCTTGAAGACCAAGCAGCCCTCGTCGACGCGCCTTCCGCCGCTCGGCACGCTCGAGACGAGCGCCTGGCGGCTCCTGACGTTGGGCTTCGTGCTCTACACGCTGGGGATCGTCGGAGGCTGGCTGTCGAGCGAGTCGGTCCATGACAAGCTGCGGCCGCAACATGTGCTGGCGGCGGTGTCATGGCTCATCTACGCGGTCGCGCTGGTGCGCCGCTATGCGTCGGGTTGGAGCGGAGTGCGAGCGGCGATCGCGCTGATGGCGGGATTCGTCGTTACGTCCGGCGCCGTGCTCCTCTACGTGCTGAGGTAATCCCTTGCAGCACCCCAGCCGTATCATCGAGCACGTGTGCGTGCCGCCGTCGCGACTTCCGCTTCGTGAGGTCGGCGCGGTGAGTATGCTGGCGTCAGGGTGTCCATGAGGCTCATCGTGCTCGGCTTGAACCACAAGAGCGCGCCCGTCGCGACGCGCGAAGCGTTCGCCGTGCCGGGCGAGGCGGTGGTCGGGCTCGATCGCCGGGTGGTGCTCGAGCCGCTCATCGCCGAGGCGATGATGTTGTCGACGTGCAATCGCGTCGAGCTCTATGCGGTCGCCGAAGGCAATGACCCGGCCGCGCTGATCGCCGCGCGCGATGCGCTCGTGCGGGTATTGGCGAGCGAGCGCGGCCTCGACCCGGCGGAACTCGTCAAGTACGGCTACAGCCACATGGGCATCGACGCCGCGCGACACCTCATCCGGGTGTGCGCGAGCCTCGACTCGTTGGTGGTCGGCGAGGCGCAGATCCTGGCGCAGGTGAAGGAAGCGTTCCAGGCCGGCAAGCAGGCAGGCAGCATTGGCCCGGTGCTCGAGCAGGTGGTGCAGGCGGGCTTTCGTGGCGGCAAGGCGGTGCGTACCGACACGGGGATCGCGTCGGAGTCGGTCTCGATTGGATCGGTCGCGGTCGAGCTGGCGAAGCGGATCTTCCCGAGTCTCGCGAAGTGCCAGGTGCTGGTCATCGGCGCTGGCAAGATGGGGCGCGTGACCGCGCGGTCGTTGGCGCGCGCGGGTGTCGCCGAGGTGATGGTGACCAATCGATCGCCGGCTCGCGCGGAGAAGCTGGCGCAAGAACTCGGCTGGACGGCGTGTCCTTTCGCGGAGCTCGACGAGCTCCTGACGAAGGCGGACGTGGTGTTGACGTGCACCGGTGCGGACCGGCCGATCCTGGAGACGAAGCGGCTGCGCATGATCGTCAAGCGCCGCAAGTATCGTCCGCTGTTCATCGTGGACATCGCGGTGCCGCGCGACGTCGAGCCCTCGGTCGCCGAGCTCGAGCAGGTGTTTCTATACAACATCGACGACCTCGAGGCGGTCTCGCGCGAGCACCTCGAGAAGCGGATGAGCGAGGCGGGCAAGGCCGAGGCGATCGTCGAGGCGACGCTTGCGCAGCTGCGCGAACGGCACGAGACCCGGTCGGTCGTGCCTGTCTTGCGGGCTTTGCGTGAGCGGGTCGACAACATCGCGCGCAGTGAGCTCGACAAGGTCTTCCAGCGGCGCCTGCAGCACCTCGCGCCGGCCGAGCGGGAGGCGATCGAAGCCGCGCTGCAGGCGACCCTCAACAAGGTGATGCATCCCGCGATGGCGGCCTTGCGAGAGCACGCGCGGAGCGGCGATGGTAGTGCGAGCTTTGATCTGCCGACCGCGGTGCGGGTTCTCTACGGCCTCGACACGGTCGAACAGACGTTGACCCAGGTGCCCGACGCGGCCGAGCGTCCAGATCCTAGCCTGTCATGAGTGACGGGGTCGGCATGGGCAAGAAGCCTGGCTTCGTGAGCCTCGTCGGGGCCGGGCCGGGTGACCCTGGGCTCCTCACGTTGCGGGGGCGCAAGGCGATCCTCGAAGCGGATGTCGTGCTCTACGATCACCTCGCGAGCCCGGCTCTGTTGTCGGCTGTCGATGTGCCGGGGCAAGAGCGGATCCACGTCGGCAAGGCGGCCGGTCTGGCTTTCGCGGGGCAGGAGGCGATCACTTCGCTCATCGTGCGGCGCGCCCTCGATGGGCAGCGGGTCGTGCGCTTGAAGGGCGGAGATCCCTTCGTCTTTGGTCGTGGCGCCGAAGAGGCGGTGGCGCTTGTCGCGCGCGGCATCGCGTACGAGATCATCCCCGGCGTGACGTCGGTGCATGCGGCGCCGGCGATGGCGGGGATCCCGATAACGCACCGCGACCATGCGAGCGCGTTCGTCGTTGCGACCGGGCACGAGCGCGGCGATTCGTCCGAGGATGCCGAGCGCGTCGATTGGGAGGCCGTCGGCAAGGTCGGCGGAACGGTCATCGTCTTGATGGGTGTGGCGCAGGCCGACCGTTGGTCGGAGGGCTTGATGCGCGCGGGGCGTGCGCCCGAGACGCCGGTCGCCTTCGTGCGCTGGGGTAGCCTGCCGCGTCAGGAGGTGCTGGTCACGACCCTTGGCACGGCTGTGAGGGACATCGCCGCGAAGGGGCTGCGTTCGCCCGCGGTCGCGGTCGTGGGCGACGTGGTCGGGCTGCGCGAAACGTTGATGACGGTCGAGCGTCTGCCGCTCTTCGGGCAGGTGATAGGCCTCACGCGTGATGGGGATGACGAGGCGAGCTTCGATGCGCTCGAGCGGCTCGGGGCCGCGCTGCATCACCTGCCGCTCACACGACAGCGACCGGCGGCAGGTGCGGATCGCTTGATCGAGATATTGCGTGCACGACCGCTCGCGTTCACCGACCTCGTGTTCACCTCGCGCAACGGCGTGAAGGCCTTCCGGCAGGCTCTGGATGCGGCCGGCGATGTGCGCGCCCTGGCCGCTGTGCACACCTGGGCAGTCGGGCCGGCGACAGCGGCCGCGATGCGCGAGCTGTTGGTGCTCGGTGCGGACGAGGTACCCGAGCGTGCGACGGCTGATGGGTTGGTTGCGCATGCGAGTCAGATCGGAGTCGCCGGCCGACGCTTCTTGTTTCCGGCGGCAGCCGGAGCGCGACGCGTATTGCCGGATGGTCTGAGGGGGCTCGGCGCGCAGATCGAGGAGGTCGCGGTGTACGAGACGGTGCCCGAGCCGTCGGCGCCGGCACGCCTCCTGACCGCATTGGAAGAGGGCTTGACGCTGCTCACGGTGGCGAGCCCATCGGCGGTCAACGCGCTCGCCGCGGCACTCGACGAAGCTGGCGTGCCGCGCATGCACATCCCCGTTGCAGCCATCGGTCCGACGACGGCTGATGCGGCGCGCGCGGTCGGGCTCGATGTCGCGGTGGTCCCGGACAAGTTCAACCTCGAGGCGCTCGCGGACGCGATCGTCGAGGCGGGCAGGGCGGGGCGACTGCGGCGACCCAAGCCACTGGTGTAGCTGACCCGAGCGGCCATCGGGGCGGCCGCGCTTGCCTCGCATCGGCCCCATCGGTAGGGTCCGCGACCATGCGACCCAAGACCCTCATCGGCACCCTCGGCTTTGCGTTCCTCGCGGCTTGCGGCGACTCGGACAACACCGAAGACACCAGCGAGGAGGCGACCGAGACCGCGCAAGACACCCAGGTCCCCGACGGCGCCGCCGACGTGACGACCGGGATCGAGGACGCGGTCGAGCCCGATACGCTCGCCGATGTTACTGATGTTACAGTCGATTCCGCTAGCGACACAACGCCGGACGCCGGACCAGATCCCTGGGACGTAGCATCCGCGTTCGTGTCGGTGACGATCACCGGCTACGCCAACAACGCCCCGCGGACCCTTGTCGCGGGCGCGCTCTGGGCCGCGCCCGAGCCTGAGACCTACGCGCTCGCCGATGCGTCCGGCAGCTGCCGCTTGTCGTTCGGCGAGAATTTCTTCTGCGACCCGCCGTGCGAAGCTGGCGTGTGCACGGCGCCCGATCCCGCCGACGTCTGCACGCCGTACCCGGCGCTGTTGTCGGCGGGCAACCTGGTCGTCAGCGGAGGCAGCGACAGCGTGCGCATGAAGGCCGGCTCCGACGGCGGCGGCGGCTACGCGAGCGAGAGCGATGGGGCCGTGTGGCAGACCGGCGAAGAGATCACGTTCAGTGCGGACGGTGCCGACGTGCCCGCGTTCTCGACCGCGTTGCGTATGATCGAGCCGATGGTCGGCAAGGACCTGGCGGCGCTCGATCTGTCCAAGCCGCTGGTCATCGAGTGGCAGCCGCCGACATCGTCGGGCAACCCGACGCGCGTAAGCATCCTCTTGCAGTCGGACCGCGGCCAGCATGGGCGCGCGTATGCGTCGCTGCTCGAGTGCGATGTGCCCGACACGGGACGCTTCGAGATCCCGGCGGCGCTGCAGGCGAAGTACGTCGCCGACGAGGTGTGGGGCTGCGGCAAGTGCCCGCCGTCGAAGCTCACGCGCTATGTGCGTACGCGCGTCACAGCCGGTGGCCACGAGATCGACGTGAGTGTTCGAGCGCAGGAGATGTTCCTCCTGACGCCCTGGTCGACGCCGTCGCCTTGACGGTAGTGCGATCCACCCGCACGCGTTGACGGAACTCGCCCTTCGCGAAAGGCTTGGGTCATGTCAGCGATAGCATCAGTATTGGCGATGCCCGACGAGCGACTCGTTGCATGGGTCGGCGGTCGCGCCGAGCTGTTCGAGTCACTGCCGGCCGAGGTTCGTCGCTTCGATCCGCGTGTGCGCGCATCGGCCTCGTTCTTCGATCGCGTGCGCGCGTTGGATCACCGCGGCTGGGCTGATCCACTCGGGCGCGTGCGGCCAAGCTGGGTCTTCTACGACTGTGCGCTGGTGCCGGGTGCGCTCTTCGGATTTGCGCTCTCGGACCCGTCGGGTGAGCTGGTGCCGGTGTCGCTGGTCGCGTTGATCCCGACCCTTGGCGGACCAGAGCTGGTGCAGAGCCTGGCCGCGCTCGAGCTGCCGGACCTCGCCGAGGAGGTGCTCGCGATTCGCACACTGCGCGCGGCGATCCTCGCGTTGGACGTACACGAGTTGCTCGCCGCAATCCCCTGGCGCTCGCCGTTCATGGCGCGCTTCCTCGCGATAGCGCCGCTGCGCGTGCACACCGCCTGGACGCCAGCCCACGATGAGCCGCGCACCGTCACGTTCTCGTTGGCAACGCGAACGTCGGAGCCGCGAGCGTCGGAGGGTCAACGACAGGACCTCGACGACGCTGCCTTGGCCGCACTACAGGCCGACATCGAGGCGGGCGCGAGCGTCACCATCGTGGCGCGTGACGATCGGCCGAACATCATCATCACGCGCGGAGGTCAGTGATGAATCAGCCGAGCTTCGCGACCCACAACGACGGACTCTTCGCGACGCTGTCGCCCTTCATCGTCGCGACGCCGGGCGCGCTCGCGACGCTCGATCCGACCCCGTTCGGGCTCGCGTCCCGCTGGCACATCGACCCGCTCGTCGCCGCCAACGGGCCGTTCTTCCGGCTGCTGCAGCGCCTCGACCAGCTCACCTTCGGGCCGGAAGGCATGCCGATGGATCGCTGGGTCTTCTACGAATGCGCGGAGCTGCCGGGCGCCATCTATGGCTTCGCGCTGCCTGCCGCCCAGCTCACGCCGGACGAGCGCGAGGCGATGCAGGTGCCCGCCGACTACGCCGGCCCCGTGCCGTTCGCGATGTACATCGCGATCCCGATGCGCACGGCCGACGCCTCAGTGCGGACGTACTTCGGCCACAACCTCGCGAGCTTGAACCGCGTCTTCCCCGAACGTCGCCTGGCGCACCTCGGCAGCATCACGAAATCCTTGGCACTCAAAGCATTTCGCGCGCAGCGCTTCTTCGGCGCGACGCAGTGGTCGAGCGCCGCGCTGTTCATCCACACCAAGTTCGGCCCGCTCGAGCTCGAGACCGCGTGGACGCCCGCCCACTCGATCCCGCAGACCCTGACCTATGCCTTCGATGTCAGCGACGAGTCGCTGCGCGCGGCCGCGGGTGATCCGACCATGACGCTCTTGCGGCCTTCACCCGACCGCTTCGTCGCCGCCGATGACGAGCGCGCGATGCAGGAGCTGCAGGTCGCCATCGAGCGCGGCGAGCGCTTCGTGCTGACCGGGGCCGCCGAGGTTCGCGACGGTCGTCGCTTTCATCCAATCGCCGTCGCGCCGGCTCAGATGAGGGTCTGAGCTTCCGGCTCGCCGTCGCTCGGGAACAGCGCCATCTGACGTCGGATGGGGCCCTCGGCGACGACGCGGGCTACGCGGGTGCCGGCGCGATCGGCGAGCGCGGCGGACAGCTTGTCGGTGCTCGTTACGATGGCGTTGGTGCCGCCATCCTCGACGAACTCGAGCGCGGCTTCGACCTTCGGCCCCATGCTGGTTGGCGAGAAGTGACCGTCGCGATGGAACGCGCGCAGCTCGGTGGCCGACACGCGATCGAGCGGCCGCTGATCGGTGCGGCCGTAGTTCAGGAACACCTGGTCGACCGAGGTCAGCAGCACCAACAGCTCCGCACCGAGGTCGCCTGCCATGAGCGACGCGGTGCGATCCTTGTCGATTATCGCCTCGACCCCAATCAGCTGACCGCGCGCGTCGACCGCGACTGCGATGCCACCACCGCCGCCAGCGATGACGACGTGGCCGGCCTCGAGCAGGGCCTCGACCGAGTCGAGGTTCACGATCTCGATCGGTCGCGGGCTCGCGACTACGCGTCGCCAACCGCGTCCCGCATCCTCGACCATGTGCACGCCGCCCGCCTTCATCAGCGTCTTCGCGCGCCACTCGGAGAGGTGCGGGCCGATCGGGTGCGTCGGAACCTGGAAGGCCGCGTCATCGAGGCCGACCAACGCCTGCGTGATGGTCGTCGTCACCGGCCACTTCATCTGGAGTCGGCGAAGCTCGTTGCGGATCTCCAAGTCGAGCATGTAGCCGATCGCGCCCTGGGTCGACGCGACGCACACATCGAGCGGCATCGGTGGCAGCTTGGTCGACGCCTCTTCGTTGCGCACGAGCTCACGCCCGATCTGCGGGTCGTTGCCATGCACAATCAGGACCCGAAAGCCCTCGCGAACCAACGCCACGACTGAACGCGCCGCGCGGCGCGCCATGCGCAACTGCTCCCGATGGGTCCCGGTCTGGTCCAGTGGCAGGAGAGCATTGCCCCCGAACGACAGAACCGCGATTGCCGCGCGTGCCACTCGAACACCCCCAACAACGGACAAAGGGGGCGCGGGTGTACCACCATCACCCCAGCGCGCCAAGCTCGCCGTAGGGACCCTCGACGACGGCCACTGATTGCGCGCCAACGCGACGTTTTGGCGCGCTTTCCGGCACGCCCGAGCGTTGACACGGCGCGCACACATCGCCAGTGTCTGCCGCCATGCGTACCATCTTGCTCATCGTCATCAGCGTCATCGCGTTCGCTTCGCCGCTTCATGCGGCCCCGCCCGAGCGACCCGAGGCCACCGTGGAGGGGCCCGCGCCAATCGGCCACAAGGACCTCGTCGAAGAGCAAAAGCGCCTGCCGCGCAGCGACTTCGGCGGTTCCGACGCGCGTGTGCCCAATCCGCTTTCCCGCCTCATGGCGGTCGGTGACAAGCCGGCGGTCCGGCGCGAAGTGCTCGGCTATCTGCCGTACTGGTCGTACACCGCCGCGACGCCCTACGTCCCGTTCCGCTGGGACCTGCTGACCATCCTGGCGTGGTTCTCGGTCAACGTCGACGGCACCGGCGCCATCACCGATCGCAATGGCTGGGGCGGCGCTACGACCGCCGCGATCGTGCAGGACGCACACGCCCACGGCGTGCTCGTGATCGTCACGGTCACGAACTTCACCGGCAGCCAGATCAGCAGCATCGTGAACAACGCGGCCAATCGCGAGCGCGCTATCGCCAGCTGCCTCGAGCTGATGGATGCCCACGGTGCAGACGGCATCAACATCGACTTCGAGTTCGTCCCGAAGGCCGCGCGCGATGGCTTCGTCACCTTCATGACCGAGCTGACCGACGCGGTGCGCGCCGTTCAACCCAACGGCGGCCCGGGCCACGTATCGCTGGCCGGCCCGGCGATCGACTGGAGCGGGGCCTACGACTACGACATGCTGCTCGAGAACACCGATGGCATCATGGTGATGGCCTACGGCTACCACTGGACCCGGAGCACCACGCCAGGTCCATCGTCACCGCTCTACTCGGGTGACGTATGGAGCTCGCGCTCGGTCTCGTGGACGGTCGACGACTACCTCACCTACGGCGGCAGCGAGAACCGCGGCAACATCTTCATTGGCCTCCCCTGGTACGGCCGCAGTTGGAAGGTCGCCAACACCGACATCCCCGGCGACGCGTTGTCCGATGGCGCGACGCGCACGTTCAAGGCTGCCGAGCCCGAGGCGTTGACCTTCGGCAAGGGCTGGGAGGACGTCTCGAAGTCGACCTACTACCACAAGAGCGCGGGCGGCGTGCTGTCACAGGTCTGGTACGACGATGGTCGCTCGTTCAAGGAGAAGGTCGCCTACATCGACGAGATGGATCTCGGCGGAGTCGGCATCTGGGCGCTGGGCTACGAGGGATCGAACCCCGACCTGTGGAACGCGATCGCCGACGTGCTCGTCGACGAGGTCGGGCCCGTCGAGCCCCAGCCCGAGACGAGCGAGCCGACCCCCGAGGTCGTCGAGACCGTCGAAGTGGTCGAGTCGGTCGAGGCAGTCGAGCCCATCGCTGAGAGTGGACCCGAGGCGGTCGAGCCAGGACCCGAGCCGACTCCGGAGACCTCGCCCGAGGTGGTCATCCCCGACGAGGACCCGATCAAGGAGCCCGACATCGAGCGCCCTGGCACGCCCTACGCGACGCCATTGCATCCGCAGCGCAGCCTCCAGTCGCGCATGGTGAGCGGCGATGGTGGCTGCGTGGGCGGTTCGAGCTCGCTGCTCGCGTTGGCCGCGCTCGGGTTGTTGATCACGCGGCGTCGCCTGGCCTGAACGCAAACGGCCGAGTGCGCTCGGCCGCTCTGGCAACAGCGACTCTGCTCAGCGGGGCCGCGGTCGGACGGGCACGCTCTCGGGGCGATCGACCCAGCCGTAAGGGACCTCGAAGCGGTTGGTCTCGCCGCCAATGATCTGCGCCTGGTGCTTCACGATGCGACCGTCCTCCGAGGTGAGCTGGATCGTCAGGTTGCCGGCGGCGAGGTTGTCGAAGGTGCGTACAGCACCTGGAGCGAGACGGAAGCCAGCGCTGTTGTCGAGGGTCACCCGCACCGGCTCGCGCGTCGGGTTGCGCACCTCGAGTGCGCCAAAGCGGATCGGCTGGGGTGCGAAGTAGGTCTCACGGCCCGGCACCAGCTCGACCATCTCCGAAGCGAGCACGCGCCGATCGTCGCGCAGCTCGACCAGCACGCGGCCGGGCTGGAGGCGGCCGATGCGCTCGCTCTCCATGCGCTCGAGACGGGCGATACGGGCACCGTCGATCCAAACTGTGACGCGGCGAGGGAACGGGTTCGATACCACCAGCGTCGCAGCGAACGAGCGAATGTCGGCGCGCACGGTCTCGCCCGCGACGATGGTGACGTCCTGGAGCTGCGGCTTCATGCGATTCCAGCCGACCGGTGCCGCCGACAGACGATAGTTGCCTTCGGGCAGCGGAGGCGAGAGGAGCTCGCGTCCAGCCTTGACCAGACCGAGCTCGATGTCGCCGAGCGTCAGCTGCAGGTCGACCTCGGCACTGTTCACGATGGCGACCTGGCCGCGCAGCGGAGCGATGCGCAGCGACGACCGACGACCCTCACGGACTTCGACCCGATCGGTCTGCCAGCGTGCGCCTTCGCGGACGCCAGCACCGATGTACGAGACCAGACGGATGCCGTTGGGCACGCGCTCGATGGCGTCAGTCGTGCGCGCGCGAAGCTCGAGCGCGAAGCGGCCGTCGACGTAGATCTGGACGGGGCGGTCCCGCTCGTTGGTCAGCTCGATGCTGCCGACCAGCGGGCCAGGCACGTCGACGGGCGCCGGGCGGTCGTCGGGACCGTGCGCGCTCGCGGCGGCACCGGTCATCAGCAGCGCCGCGAGAGCGAGGGTGATCGTGGTGCGACGTGGGCTCATCATGGTGTCTCTCCTTGCGCTGCCTGGCCGCAGGTCAGCGGGCGTGGCACGTGACGCCACCCTTCGCGGCGATATTCGGCGACGGCTGTAAATCGCCTGTCACGAAAGCGGGCAGAGCGGCTTCGCTGAGTTCGCTCGTCAAGGCGCGATGAGGCGCATCGGGAGCACTGCGAGTGGACGGCGCTCGGGCAGGAACACGCGGCCGATCCCCCAGATCGTCACGCGACAGCCCACGCCCGCATCGGCGAGCTCGATGACCCACGAACCTTCCGACTCGTCCTTCAGGGTGAACGTGAAGCTGCCGGTGGGCACGATGTTGGCCCAGCCGGCGACACGAAAGCCATGCACCAGCGAGCGCTCCTCGCGATAGGCCTGCTTCAGCGCCAACACCAGCCCGTCGCGCCCGCGCGATGAGAACAGCACCAGGTCGCGACGACCGCGCGGTCCCATGCTCAGGGCGTCGCCGCTCAGGGCGGGATCGAAGGTCGCGAGCACCTCACGGATCTGGGTCTGCCTGCGCACGACATCGACCGGCGTACGAGCCTCCGCGGCCGATGGGGTCCATCCGCTCGGCACAATCGATACAACCGACAGCAAGACCAGGGTTGCGCTCACTCGTGTGCATAGCGTGTTGGGGCTCATGCCGGCGAGCACAGCGCAATCGCACAGAGATTGTCAAAGGTCGCGCGCTCGAAGACTGAAACGACGAAGGCCCCGGAGTTTCCTCCGAGGCCTCATTCAGCGCGCCGAGCGTCGCTTGAATCGTTACCTGCTGATCGGGGCGAAGCGGCGCGACACCTCATTGTACGGCTTCACCGGCGGCGTCTCCTTGCGCATCACGCCCCACACCTTGACTCGGGTCGCGCCAGCCTCTTCGAAGACCTCGGCCACCATGCGGTCGCCGGCGTCGTTCTTGAGGGTGAAGGTGGTCGAGTCGGTCTGGGTCAGGTGCGCCCAGCCCGCGACGTGGTAGCCGTTCGGGAGTTCGCGCTCCTGCAGGTAGGCCTGCTTGAACTGGGAGATCACCTGGCTGCGCGACTGGTTCGAGACCAGCACCAGGTCGCGGCGCCCCTGCACCTGGGTCATACGGTCGCCCGTGAGCCCGAGGTCGAAGACCGTGAGCGCATCCTTCACCTGAAGCTGCCGGCTCGACACGTCGGGCGGAGCCGCCATGGCTGAGGTCGTTCCGAGGGTGACAAGAGCGGCCAGCCCGAGAGTCATTCGTCGCAGATTCATTCTAACCTCCATGGTTTCCGAGAGCTGCGTCCGGTCACCCCGTCCGCTTCGCTTGTCGGTTGGTGTCGTCATCCAACCGCCGCGCACCTTGACGGCCGCGTCCCAACTGCATTCACCGACGGCCCGAAACGGGTTGCCGGCCCCTGCCATAATGTAACCGATGTCCCGGGATGCGTTCGTAAGCTTTGGTCCTGAATTGGTTTTTGTCGGCGGCAGCGGGCTGCGTTTGACGGGATCGGCGGCGCGGGATACCTCCGAACATCCATATTGTGTGGGAGGTGCGCGATGTCCAAAGCCAGCGAGCGAACGTTTCCGACGAGCGGGCTCTTCCGCGCTGTCTCCATTGCATCGATCGCCTTCCTCGGCTCCAGCGCGCTCAACGCCTGTGGCGGACGCGATGAGGACAAGACCGACTGCAACTTCTGGGCGGACAAGCTCGCGCGCTCGGGGCAAATCGAGATGGCGCTCGCGAAGACCGGCCAGCTCAAGTGCAAAGAGGCGATCCCGGTCCTGAAGGCGCTGTTCGACCAGGGCCTCTTGCTCGAGTCGGTGCTGCAGACGGTCAAGGAGATCGACGACCCCAAGGCTGGGGCCGCCATCGTGCGGGCGGCGCTGCTCGTGCCCGAGACGTCGCGCCAGGCGGCGACGATGGTGCGTGAGTGGAAGCTGGCCGAGGCCAAGCCGGAGCTGGTCAAGGTGCTCAGCTCGGACAAGCTCATGGCCGCGCGCGACGCCGCGTTCCCGGCGCTGCTCGAGCTCGACAAGCCCGAGAACAACGAGGACCTGCTCATCGCGTTGGCGACCGCGGACTCGAACCAGCAGCCGATCGAGATCAATCAGAAGGCGATCGACGAGCTCGGCAAGATGGGCTCGAAGAAGGCCGTGCCGGCGCTGGTGAAGGCAATTTACCTGCGCAACCTGAAAGGGCAGGAGGTCTTCCCGATGACCCGCAAGGCGCTCGCGGCGATCGGCGACGCGTCGGTCGTCACCGAGTTGCTCGGAGTGATTGCCGGAACCAACCAGGAGATCCTCGCCTACACCAAGGCTCAGGGGCTCGAGAGCTGGGAGGTCGACGCGACCCCGAAGACCGTACAGATCCTCGCCGATACGCTCGACCCGCGCATCGTCGAGCCGCTCATCGCCGACCTCGACAAAGAGATCGAGCCGCCCAAGGACATCAGCGACGCCGCCTATGATCGGTGGCTCATGGACAAGGGCAATCGCTTCAAGGTCATCACCTTTGCGCTCGGCCACATCGGTTCCGACAACGGGCTGTCGGTGCTGGGCGCGCTACTCAAGAACACCAGGAAGGACACCGTCAACCAGCGCATCAACGCGGCCAACACGCTTGCGATGATCGGCAGCGAGGCGGCGCAGGACCTGCTCATTACCGCTTGGAAGGACGAGTACGTCGAGGTGCTGCGCGCGGCGCTCTTGCAGACAATCGCGATGGGCATCGACGACCGCCGCCTCGCGGTCTGGGACGAGATGCTCGGGATCCTGCCCGAAGGTGCGCCGAAGCCGCGCAAGCCGTTGGAGCTGTCCGAAGCGGTCAAGGGCGCGCTCGCGACCAATGAGCGCATCCAGAGCTACATCGCGGTTGTTCGCGAGTGCAAAGACAACCTCGCGTGCTGGATCGGCAAGACCAAGAGCGACAAGCAGGACGAGCAGGTCAAGGCGCTGCTCGTGCTCGGGCGCGGTCGCTTCCCGGTGAGCGACGAGATCAAGGCGGCACTGTGGGAAGCCTTCGAGAAGGCCGACAAGCCGATGGTCGATACGAAGCGCTTTGCGCTGATGGGACTCACCCGCCTCGGCAACCAGGCCGACGGCGAACGCATGGCGCAGAAGGGCCTCGACATCATGGCCGACGATCCTTTCTGGGGTGGGGAGCTTTTCGGCTACGGCAGCGGTCTCAAACGCCGGATGTTGCGCTGAACTCCTCGAGCTGAATCGGGTTTTTCGACCCTTCCAGGGCTTGGACGCGTAAGGGCGAGGTCGCCGGATGGGCCCCGTCACCTTGCGGTGCATGGGTGATCGTGCCATGCCGACGGCACGATGCTCAGCGTGCGCGCCCATCTGACGGTGCGGCTCGGTCCGACGTATCGCCTTCGGCTGCCGTCGCCGACAGGCTGGCGCCTCTTCGTGATGGCGTCGCTCTTCGCGCTGTCGCTGTTCGTGGGTGCTGCGCACGCCCAACTCGTGGACGACCCGCCCGCGCTGGACTGGGAGCCGCGCTGCCTCGGCGAGACGCCGCTGCACGTCGCTGTTGCGTCGAAGGACGTGCGCGAGGTCGCGCGCCTCGTGGTCGCATCGCCGGCCATGCGCGTGGCGGCCAACGCGCTGGGTGAGACGCCGCTGCACATGGCGGCGCGGGACGGTACTGTCGGCATCGTGAGGCTGCTCCTGACTGGGGTCGGCAACGAGCTCGAGATGTCCGATGCGGCGGGTGCGACGCCGCTTCTGCGCGCGCTAGCGATGGGTCGCGAGCCTGCGGCGCGGCTCTTGCTCGGGGCCGGCGCAAGCGTGGATGCCCGCACGAACGATGGGCTGACTGCGTTGCACATGGCGGCTCGACGTGGGCTCGCCGGCCTCATCCCGACGCTCGCGCGGGCGGTGTCGGCGGGCACGGTGTCGACCGAGACGCGCTGGGTGGAGCTGGCCGCGGCACTCGCCAAGGCGGACGAGGTAGGGCTCACGCCGATCGAGCACGCGGCGCTCTCGGGCTCGCGGCCGACGGTGCAGGCATTGTTGTCGTTGGGCGCCCTGCCGAGCGAAGACACATTGGTCGTTGGCTGCGGATTGCAGCGCTCGGGGCTCGTTGCCTGGCTCGCGCAGAAGATGCGGCGCGGGCCTGTGAGGTTGGAGCCCAGCCGGCTTGGACCACCGCTCGAACGTGCGCTCGAGATTGCGGCGATAGGCCTCGAGCCGGTCTCGCAGATAGAGCTCGCGACCGTCTCCTGCCTTCTCGATGCGGGTGCCACGGTCTCGACCGCCGCGTTTCGTGGTGCGCTCGCGGCGCATCGGCCTGACCTCGGGGCGCTGCTCGTGTTGCGCTCGCTCGGTCATTTCGGTGAAGAGCGCGGCGACCCCTTCCTGCATATCGCTGCCGCGGCGGGCGAGCGTGGGCTCGTCGCGATCCTGGTCCTGTTCGGTGCGCGCATCGATGCGGTCGACGCCGAGGGGGCGACCGCGCTGCACCGCGCGATCCTCGCGAACAATTCAGACGGTCTGAGAGCGCTTCTGGCGGCGGGCGATGATGGACAGGCAACGTTTCGCGGCTTTGGACCCATCGGGCTCGCATTGCACGAAGGCGCGATCGCGGCTTTGCAGGTGCTCGGAGACAGGCTCGGGCTCGATGCGCGCAGCGCGGTCGCGCTCGGCAAGGTCACCGAGCTCGCGGCGATCCTCCAAAGAGATCGCGCTGCTGCAAGCGGGGTCGGCGACGACGGGCTCACGCCGCTCCAGGTGGCCGCCCGCTTCGGCGCGTTCGAGGCAGGCAAGGTCTTGGTTGCAGCCGGCGCTCCACTCGATGACTGGGTCGGCGAGGGCGTGCAGATCGGCGAGCGCGACGTCTCGGGTTGGACCGCGCTGCACTTCGCGGCCTGGCAGGGCCATGCCGCTTTCTTCCATTGGTTGCTCGCCGCGGGTGCGACCGATTCGGTCGCTGGCGATGGCGAGAGCGCGCGCGCGAAGGCGAAGTTCCCAATAAGTGTGGTGGGTTCAATCGGGCAGGGTGTCAATTCTTCGGACGGCAATGGCTTGCAGGGTTGGGGCTTCGGCGGTCAGCCAACATACAATTCGAGGCCGCCGCTCGTTCGACCGTCACTCGAGGACGACCCGACCTTCGAGTCGCGGGGCGAGATGGGTCTCGGCGCTGCCATGCCGGCCTCGTACACCGGCCTGGGCGGCGGGCTCCTGCGCGACGAGCGGCGCCTCGATCAAGAGGTGATCCCGGCCGACACGCTGGTCGGTGTGCGCAACGTCGACGCGGTCGCCCCGATACTCTTGCCGGTGCTCAGGCAGTGCATCGTCGGCCGCCAGTGGTTCGAGGCAGAGCGTGTTGCGCGCATGGTGGTGAGCGAGCTCGAGCTGGCGCCGGTTCCCGAGACGCTGTTGGGTGTCGGCTGGAATGGACAGCGCTTGCTTGCTGCCTCGGCGCAGCAATCGCTTGCGCGGGTGCTGACCGAGACGCGCCGCTTCGCCGAAGCGGACAGGGCGTTCGCGACCGCGCTGGAGCGCCTCGCGCCCATCACGTCGTCGCCCGCGGTCGTCGTGCAGATCCTACCCGTGCATCGCCTGTGGGCTGCCATCGCGGAAGGTCGTTCGCGCCTACACATGCGCATGGGACTCTTCGATGTGGCCGAGGCCGATGTGAGAGCGGGGATGAGCCGGCTCGCGGCGGACGCACTGGCGGCGTTGCGCGCGGGGCTCGTCGGTAAGCTGGCGATCGTGCTTGGAGAAGCGGCCCACTACGGTCTAGCGATCGACGCGGCCCGCGATGCACTGCGGCTGACGCGGATGGCATCGCGCAGCCCGGAGGCTCCGTCGCCGCATACGCTGCGCCAGAATCTCGCGACGCTGCTCGCGCGGGCTGGTGAGCGGGTCGAGGCGCGCGAGCTCGCGCTGGCTGAACTCGAGCGCGTGAAGCGCGGCGAGGTGTTCGGCGCCGAAGACACCGCGATGATCCGCTATTCGGCAGGCCTGTGGCGGCTTCTCGATGGGGCTGTCGACGAAGGTGAGGCGCTCGTCGTCGAGGCGCGTGAGGGACTGGCGGCTGTCTCTCCGAAACATCCTGCGCTTGGCCGCTTCGACCTCGGGCTCGGGCTCGCGCTGACGGGAATGCAGCGGCTCGACGAGGCCATGGTGGTCTTGCAGCGTGGCCAATCGGCGTTGCTGGCGAGCGAATTCGCTATCGATCTCGAGGCGTTGTCGCCGGCCTCGGCGATCGACTTCGCGCGAATTCTCGTCGCGAGGGCCGCGGTCGAGCGACTTGCGGGCCGGGCCGACGCGGCGCTCGAGCTGGCGCGCAACGCTTATTCTGTGGTGGTCGGCGCACAGGCGCTGGAGGCGCGTTGGCAGGTCGAGCTCGAGCTGGCACGCATCGAGGTGGCGCGCGGTCAGCTCGCGGTGGCGATCTTCTTCGGCAAGCGAGCGGTGAAGACCTTGAACCGGATCCGCGCGGCTGGGATCCCCGCGGCCCTCGCGAAGGCCTTCGTCGACGATCGGCTCGCGGCCTGGCGAGAGCTGGCCGACCATCTCGTACAAGCGGGTCGCTTCCTCGAAGCGACGGCCGCGCTGGGAGCCCTAAAGGACGACGAAGCAGAGGGGTTGGCGACCCGCGGCAAGGGCTCGGGCGATGGCGCTGCGGGCGCGGTGCGTGACAAAGCGACACCCGAGCCGCAGACCGCAGCCATGCCGGAGGTCGGTGCCGAGAAGCAGAACGAACGTCCCGAGCAGCCGTTGAAAGCGGCCCAGCGTGAGTCGGACAAGCTCGCGGAAGTGGTGCAGGGAGGCAGCCCGAATGCGCCTGCCAACGCGCGTCTCGATGAGGCACGCAAGGTCTTGCGCGACCGTCGGCGTGCATTCGAGGCGTGGCTGCAGGCGCTCGAGGGTGAGCTCGACGCGATGCCACCGGCCCGAGCGCAGGCAATCGCGGCGATGAACCTGCGCGACCTCGCGAGCCTGCAGGAGACGCTCGGCTCGCTCGGCAAAGGGGTGGTGATGGTCCACTACCTCATCACCGATGACCGGGTGCGCGCGATCGTGACGACCTCGGACAGCCAGGTCGGTCGTGAGGCGCCGATCAAGCAGGCCGATCTCAACGCGCTGGTGTTCCAGTTTCGTCAGGTGCTGGTCGATCCATCGCGCGACGCGAAGGCCGCGGCGCACGCGCTCTATGATGTGCTGATTGCGCCGATCGAGCAGGACCTAGCGGACGCGGGCGCGCAGACGTTGCTCGTGTCGCTCGACGGTACGCTCCGTTACGCGCCGCTGGCGGCTCTCTGGGACGGCAAGCAGTGGCTCGTCGAGCGCTTCCGAATCGTGCACTTCGCACGCTCTGCGCTGCACTCGATCATGGCGACCCGGCCCTCGCAGGAGTCGCTCGCCGCGTTCGGATGTGGGCGCGCGGTGCCCGGCTTCCAGGAGCTGACCGCGGTTCCGGCCGAGCTCGAGAGCATCGTCAAGCGGGACGATGCCGATCCCGATGGCGAGCTACCGGGGATCGTGCGCCTCGATGATGCGTTCTCGCGCGAGTCGCTCACGACGCTACTCGAAGAGAAGCGATACTCGGCGATCCACATCGCGAGCCACTTCGTGCTCGGTGCCGGCGGCGAGTCGGAGTCCTACCTGCTGCTGGGTGACGGGCAGAAGCTCACGCTCGAGGACATCCGCTACGACATGCGTTTCGATGGTGTCGACCTCCTCTCGTTGTCGGCCTGCAACACCGCGGTCGGCGATAAGGGCAGCGACGGCCGCGAGATCGAGGGGTTCGCATCACTCGCATTGAGGCTCGGCGCACGCGCCGTGCTGGCCACACTGTGGCCGGTCAGCGACGCTAGCACCGGGCTCTTCATGCGGACAGTCTACCGGCTCATCAAGGCCGACCCGACGCGGTCGCGGGCGGAGGTGCTGCGCCTCGCGATGCTCGCGTTCATCCATCGCGAGGTCGCGTTGCCGGCCACTCCAGTCGACAGCGGCGGCCGCGGGACCAGGCCGCTGTCGCTCACCGCGAACAACGTCGCAGGCTTCGCCGCAGGCGCGGCAACGGCTGCTGTCGATACGGCGGCCGGGGCCGTTGCGACGATCGCCAAGGCCATCGACCTGTCCCATCCTCGCTACTGGGCGCCGTTCGTCTTCATCGGGAACTGGCGCTAGCAGCGAGACTGCAGAATCGGCAGACCGGTACCTGCCGAATCTGCAGGTGCGGACTGCAGGGCCGGGCGCGCAGCGAGCGGTGGCACGGTCGCAGGCCGTGGCACGGCGATTGCGTTGCTCTCTGCTGTGACCGACCTCCGGCACCCCAACAGCAAGGGCTGAAGATGACGACCAAACGTAGCCTGTTCCTCTCCCTCGGTGCGGCCGCTCTCGTGTTGGCAGTCGCCGTGCCCGCTGCTTTCTCGCATGGACCCGGCCCGCGCGGCGGACCGGACGGCGATGGTAAGCATGGCGACCACATGGGGCGCATGGTCGAGAAGCTCGGCCTCGACGCGACCCAGCAGGCGAAGCTCGAGAAGCTGAAGACTGCGCACCAGGACGACTCCGAGGCGCTGCGCGAGCAGATCCATTCGATTCGCGAAGAGACCAAGGCGCTGTGGCTTGCTCCCAACCCCGACAAGCAGAAGATCCTCGCCGCCGAGCGCCAGGTGCAGGCGATCGAAGGCAAGCTCGCCGAGAGCCGCGTCGAGTTCATGTTCCAGGCGCGGGGCGTTCTCACCCCGGAGCAGTTCACCAAGTTCGTCACGATGCGCGGCAAGCACGGTGACCGCCACGGCGGACACGGCAGGGGCGAGTGGGGCGGCCCGAACAAGGGTGGCAAGGGCCCGGGTGCGGCTCCCGACAGCGACGAGTGAAGCCACGAATCGCCGCACTGCCTGATCGCCAGCGCATTCGTGGCGTGTCCCCGACAGTCGAAGTGGACTAAGACCAGAGCATGGAGCCCCACGTGACCGACCAGCCATCGCATGGCACGCGCCGAGCACGCTGGGGCATCTTCATCACGACCTTCGTGATGGGCGCGGCCCTGGTCGTGACCGGCATCACGACCTGGCTCAACCAGCGTGAGGCCGGTGTCGTCGTGGCCGAGGCGCGCGCCCTCGACCTGTTCCGCGCTGTGCGGCGTAGCCTGCGCGACGAGGTGCGCGGACCTCACGAGCCGCCGAGCGATGTGGGCGAAAAGGACGTCGATCTCGCGGGCCTGCTCGGCGACTTCAAGGAGGTGGGGCTGCGCTACGTCGCGCTCCTGGCGCCGCGGGGCGAGGTCGTGGCGGAAGCGGGCAAGGCGCTCGGTAGCAACTCGCCGACGGTCGACCCGCATGCTCCCGGCGAGCCGACGCTGGTGCGGGTCGGCAAGCGTATCCGACTCGATGGTGCGCTCGGGCCAAGGCGGCGGGCGCGCCTGGTGCTCGAGGTCGAGCCGGTGCTGGCCGAGAGCCTCGCCGCTTCCGCGCTGAAGCACCTGTTCGTGAGCTCGGTGGCGGCCGCGCTGTTGGTCGGGCTCGCGTTCGTGTTCTGGCGCATGGCTGCGCGCGCCGATCGCTTCGAAGCGGCGCTCGGCAGGCAGCGACGGCTCGCGGCGCTCGGTGAGATGTCGGCCGTCCTCGGACACGAGCTGAGGAATCCGCTGGCCGCCTTGAAGGGGCATGCGCAGCTCGTGCTCGAACGCATCGATCCCGAATCCAAGGGATACAAGAACGCCGAGCGCGTCGCCCACGAGGCCGAGCGCATCGAGCGGTTGACCACCCAGATCCTCGACTTCGCGCGTACGGGCAGCGTTGATGTCGAGCTCGCGGATCCGGTCGCGACGTTGCACGCGGTGGGCGACAAGCTCGGTGCTCAAATCACGTGGGACGTCGCGCGCGCTCCCGAGCGCTGGGTCTTCGATCGGCCGCGCATGGAGCAGGTCCTTGAGAACGTCCTGAAGAACGCCATGCAGGCGAGTCACGGCGGAGCGGAGAGCACGCCACGCGACACGTCGATCGTCGTCACCTGCGAGGTCGACCGCGATGTGTTGCTGCTGCGCGTGCGTGACCAAGGACCAGGCTTTGCGCCGGGTGACGAGCAAGCCGTGTTCGAGCCGTTTCGCACGACGCGGGTGCAAGGTACCGGCCTTGGCCTGACGATCGCGCGGCGCATTGTCGAAGCGCACGGTGGCAGCATCGTCGCGTCGAACGCGACCGATGGTGGCGCAGTTGTTGAGGTGCGGTTACCACGCAAGGTGCTCGAGACCGGCGCCTCGAGAACGCCAGCGAAGGAGGCGTGATGGCCCACATCCTCGTGGTCGACGACGAAGAGGGGATCCGCACGTTCATCGGCGAGGCGCTCGAAGACGAGGGCCATAGCATCGTGCTTGCGGCCGATGGGCAGGCCGCCCTCGATGCGCTCGCACGGCAGAGCTTCCACCTGATGATCACCGATTTGAAGATGCCGCGCGTCGACGGCATGGCACTGCTCGAGCGCGCGAAGGTCGACCGACCCGAGCTCGAGGTGATCGTGTTGACCGCGCACGGCACCGTCGAGGGCGCGGTGCAGGCGATGAAGCGCGGTGCGTTCGACTATCTGCAGAAGCCGCTCGCCAACCCAACCGAGCTGCGCTTGTTGGTCGCACGCGCGCTCGAGCGTCGCGGTCTGGTCGATCGTGTGACGCTCGCGGATAGCAACGACCCAGCGTCGCCGCGACTGACCTGGGGCGACCCCGCGATGACCGCTGTCACCCAGGCCATCGGAAAGGTCGCGCGCACCGACGCGACCGTGCTCCTGACCGGTGAGAGCGGCACCGGCAAGGAGGTCGTCGCGCGCGCCATCCATACCCAGAGCAAGCGTGCCGCGGGTCCATTCGTCGCCGTGAACTGCGCCGCGCTGAGCGATCAGCTGCTCGAGTCCGAGCTCTTCGGTCACGAGCGCGGGGCCTTCACAGGTGCTGTGCAACGGCGGCGCGGCAAGCTCGAGCTGGCCGAGGGTGGCACCTTCTTCCTCGACGAGCTCGGCGAGCTGAAGCCGGAGCTGCAGGCGAAGCTCCTGCGCGTCCTGCAGGAGCGCACCTTCGAGCGCGTCGGTGGGGCCGAGACGCTGACCGCCGACGTGCGTTGGATCGCGGCGACCAACCGCGATCTCGCACAGGCGATGGCGCGCGGCACGTTTCGCGAAGACCTCTATCACCGCCTGGCGGTCTTTCCGATTCGCTTGCCGCCGCTGCGCGAGCGTCGCTCGGACGTGTTGCCTCTGGCGGAGCACCTGCTCTTGAAGGTCGGCGCCAGCGTCGGCAAGCCGGGGCTCATGCTGACGAACGATGCCAAGCGCGCACTGTCGGCGTACGACTGGCCGGGCAACGTGCGCGAGCTACTCAACACGCTCGAGCGTGCGGCGATCCTCGCCGATGGTCGCGTGCTCGATGCCGAACACGTCGGTCTCTCGAACAGCGTCGGCGTGTCCATCGCGTCCGCAGCGAATGACCCGAAGACGCTGCAGGCCGCCGAGAAGGCGGCCATCCTCGAAGCGCTCGCGGCCGCCAATGGTCATCGCAAGAAGGCTGCCGAGCGCCTTGGCATTGGCGAGCGCACGCTCTACGACAAGCTCAAGGCGTATGGGATCCGCTGACGCCGACTACCGCCGGCCTCAGGCGGCCGCGAGCGGAAAGCGCATCACCACCTCGAGCCCGCCGCCGTCAGAATTTTCGGCGCGCACGGTGCCCTTGTGCAGCTTCACGGCGCGGTCGACGATTGCGAGCCCGATGCCTGCACCGCCAGTCTCGCGATCGCGTGCCGACTGGACTCGCACGAACGGTCGGAAGATGTCGGCCAGCGCTTCTGGCGGAACCCCAGTGCCGTGGTCGCGCACGGTGATCTCGAACACGTCGCCCGTGCGCACGACCTTGCACTCGACCTGGCTGCCTTCGGGCGCATAGCGCGCGGCGTTGCGCAGCACGTTCTCGACGGCGCGGCGCAGCAGCTCAGGTCGCGCCATCAAGTTCGCGTTGCCGAGTTCGCCGATGTCTAGCTTCACCGATCGGCCTTTCCCGTTCGCCTCGAAGTCGACGTCCGCCGCGACCCCGCGCACGAGGTCGGCCACTTCGCCGACCGGCATCGCCTCGACGACGCCGCCCGGGTCGCCCGCGTCGAGCTTGGTGAGCTGCAGGATCTCGGAGATGAGCGCGCCCAATCGCAGGGCATCGCGTTCGATGCGATCGAGCGGCGACTGTGCCGCCTCTCCAGCTCGCTGCCGCGCCAACTCTAGCGCGACACCCATGCGCGCGAGCGGTGAGCGAAGCTCGTGCGACACGTCGCGCAAGAGGCGCTTCTGCGACTCGAGGATCGCCTCCAGGCGTTCGGCCATCGCATCGAAGTCTCGACCGAGCGCCATCATCTCCGTGCTCCCGCCCTTGAGCGCCGGCGTCACGCGCACCGACAGGTCACCCTGCGCGATGCGGCCTGACGCGGCGCGCAGCTGCAGCAGCGGCCGCGACAGGTAGCGCGCCAGCAGCAACGACAAGAGCCCCGCGACGACCACGATCAGCACCAGGCGTTGTGCCTCGCGCTCCAACACGCGCTGCACTGGTGATGGCCGCTGGTTCAACCCGACCAGCACCCAATGAGAGGGGTTGCCGCCCTCACCGCGGAGCGTAATCGCATAGCGTTCGAGGTCGGACAGCTGGTCGCGGAATCCTTCCGGCGTGGCTTTGGCCGCAAAGGACAGCGCTTCCTTGCGCATCGGACTGACCTCGCCCGCGGGCTCGGTCGAGAGCTGAACGGTTCCGTCTTCGATGAGCCACAGGTTGTCTTCGAGGTCCGTCGAGATGCCATGCAGCAGCGCCTCGGCTGCTGCCTGGCCTTCGCGCACGCGCACGCGCAGGACCTCCTCGCCCTGGATCCCGAAGCTCATCACCATGCGCTGCATGCGCCTCTCCATGCGCGCCGTCGGGTAGCTCGCCGCGACCAGCAGCGAGAACCCGACACCGACCACGGTCATCGCGAGCCACGCCAAGACGAAGATGCGCCAGAACAGACTCTTCACGTCGAGCTCCTCGGGTGGGCTTCAACAGCCGCTGGGGCGCTTCACCAGGGCCCCACGACAAAAGTCGAAGAGCCCGCATTCAGTTCGCTTCGACCGCGTACAGATAGCCTGTGCCGCGCACGGTCTTGATGCGCTCGGACCCGGTCGTGCCGCGCGTCAGCTTCTTCCTGAGGTTCGACACGTGCACATCGAGGCTGCGATCGTAGGGGGACAAGCGCCGCCCGAGCACCTTCTCCGACAGGTCCTCGCGCGACACGACCTTGCCGGCGGCCTTCACGAGCACCTCGAGCAGGCTGAACTCGGCCGATGTCAGCGCCACCGGTTCACCCTGGATGCGACACCCGAGCGAACTCGGCACCAGCTCGAGGTCGCCGACGACCAACGTCTGCACTTCACTGGTCGCGACCGCGCGGTCTTCGGTGCGTCGCAGCACGGCACGGATGCGGGCGACCAGCTCGCGTGCGTTGAACGGCTTGGGCAGGTAGTCGTCGGCGCCGATCTCGAGACCCACGATGCGGTCTATGTCGTCGCCGCGCGCGGTCAACATCAGCACCGGTACCTTCTTCTGGGCGCGCAGGCGCCGCAGCACCTCGAGCCCGTTGAAGCCCGGCAACATCACATCGAGAACGATCAGGGAGAAGTCTTCGTTCAGCGCGCGCTCGAGACCCGAGGGGCCATCGTGCGCGGCCGAGACGGCAAAGCCCTCCGCCTTGAAATAGTCGGTCAGGAGCTCAGTGAGCTCGATGTCGTCGTCGATGAGTAGAAGCGAATACTCGGCCATGGTGGTCTCCTCTGGCGCCGAGTGTACGCTCCGTCCTGGAACCCCGACGTCAAGTTTGGAAAGGCCGCGCGGCCTTTGAAACACAGGTTTCCTTACAGTTCCCGACGCACAAAAAAGGCGTCCGGGACGACTATGCAGCATGACGCTGCCGCGACTCGCCAAATCGTTCTCGAAGCCGCTGGGACTGGCCTTGCTCGCCAGCTCGGTGGTTGGCTCGGCCTTCGCCGCACCGCTCACACCCGAGGAAGCGCTCGAGCGCGCTATCAAGCGTAGCCCTGAGCTGCGTGCCGCGCTGGCCGAGCTGAAGTGCGCGCGGCTGGGCGTGCTCGGTCAGGACCGTGCTCGCGATTGGGTGCTCAGGGCGAGCCTCCAGGGCCAGTATGCCGAGCAGTTCTCGGACACCTCCGAGGGCGGTGTGCTCAACTCGAACCAGGTCCTCAGCGGCGACGTCTCGGTGACGACGACGACCGACATCGGCACGGTGATCAATGTCGGCCTGGGCAGCAGCTCTCTCCGGTGGTCAGCGGCAGCGCGTAGCCATCGCCCGAGCGTTGGTCACCGAGCCTTCGATCCTGCTGTGTGACGAGCCGACTGGTGCGCTCGACAGCCGCACTGGCAAGGAGGTCCTCGAGCTGCTCAACAGCCTCAATGCCGAGGGCACGACGCTCATCATGGTGACTCATGACCTGCACATCGCCCGCTCGATGGACCGCGCGATTGCTCTCCGCGACGGGCGCATCATGCTGGACGGCCCGGCTACCGAGGTGGTCGAGAAGTTCGACCAACTGAATCTCGATAAAGGCGCGGCCCTCGAGGAGGTAGCGGCATGATGATCGCCGAGACTGCCCGCACAGCGTGGCGCTCGCTCATTTCGAATCGGATGCGCACGGCGCTCACCGGACTCGGCATGATCATCGGCGTCGCGGCCGTGGTCTCGGTGCTCTCGATCGGCGAGGGGGCCAAGGCGCAGGTCGAGGGCCGCATCCGCGCGATGGGCTCGAACCTGCTCACGGTGCGCCCCGAGTCGGCCAGCTCCGGCGGTGTACGCGCGGGCTCGGTGCAGACCCTGAACCTCGAGGACGCCGAGTCGACTCGGCAGATCCCTGGCGTCGCGGCCGTCTCGCCCGAGGTCAGCGGCAACGCCCACGTGCGCTACCGCGAGAAGAATCAGAGTGCGTCGATCGTCGGCGTGATGCCCGACTACCTCCAGGTGCGCGCTCTCGAGATCGGCCAGGGCCTGGCGATCACCGCTCGACGTGCGCGAGCGGCAGCGCGTCGCGGTCATCGGCTCGACGCTCGCCAAGAACCTCTTCCCATCGGAGTCAGTGCTCGGCGCGCGCATTCAGATCAAGGGTATCGGCTTTCGCGTCATCGGCATCCTCGCTGAGAAGGGTGACACCGGCTTCTCGTCGCCAGACGAGATGGCGCTGGTCCCGATCACAACGCATCAAGGCGTCTTGTTCGGTCAGGATCAAGTCAGCTCGATCGGCATCGCGGTCATGACCGAAGCCGAGATGGCCCAGGTCCAGGCGGCGACCGGACAGCTCCTGCGCCTTCGCCATCAGCTCCGTGACGATGCAGCCGACGACTTCCAGATCCGCTCGCAGACCGACATGCTCGCCACCATGGACGCCATCACCGGCACCTTCACTGCCTTGCTCGGTGCGGTCGCCGGGGTGTCGCTGCTGGTCGGTGGCATCGGCATCATGAACATCATGCTGGTATCCGTCGTTGAGCGGACCCGCGAGATCGGCGTGCGCATGGCGGTTGGGGCACGCCGCAGCGACGTGCTCCGGCAGTTCCTGGTCGAGTCGGTGGTCGTCTCACTCTTTGGTGGGCTCATCGGCCTGGCCGTCGGCTTCGGCGCTTCGGCCCTCACCGCGAAGCTCGGCGGTTGGCCGTCAATCGTCCCGGGCTATGCGGTCGTGATGTCGCTCGGCGTGTCGGTCGGCATCGGCCTGCTCTTCGGTGTCGGTCCGGCGCGTCGCGCGGCGAGCCTCGACCCGGTCGAAGCGCTGCGTCAGGAGTGAAAGGCCGGGGTCTCTCGGCCCCAGCGCGAAGTGACTCAGAGGCGGATCCGAGACTCGCAGAATGCGTCCTGGGGGCCGCGGACCCCAGGGCGCAGCTTCCTTTCGGCACGTAAGGAACCGCCTCAAATATCACGTTTCACAGGTTCAGCGTGCTTGGCATGGACCTTGTAAACACCTGTCCCAGCAGGTCGCCTGGAGGTCCGTCATGATCCGCTGCCGCCACGAAGTCGCCGAGTGCGTTACCGACAAGAAGAACGAAGACAGCCGCGAGCCCGCGGTCATTGCTTCGCGCCGTCTCGCCTTCCATGAACTCTTGAACCGCGATGGCGACGCCTGGCGCCACATCGAGAGCGCGGAAGAACTGCGCCGCGTCGCCGCCCGCGTTCAGCGTGAGCTGCGCGCCGGCGAGCTCGGGCAGTTCGTCGCCTGGGCCTGTGCCAACCTTGGTGCCGGTCTAGCCCGTGCTGCCGGCATGTCGATCGCACCTCTGCGCGCCCAGCTCGCTTCCTGAGTCTTCGCTAGCCGCCAGGCTTCGCTGATCGCAGCGAATTCGGGCGACACTTCGACTCGGGCCTGCGGGGGCTGCGAACTCGAGGTGAGGCGTAAAATCCCAACGACGGCGCCGTCATGGTCGCTGGAGCGCGTGGGGAGAACCGCTACAGTGTGATCAGTGGGGCGCTCTCAGAATCCTCGCGCGTCAGCCTATGACGCGATGCTGGACGGCTGGCTCGCGACTTGCTCTAGAGGCCAGCACGATGACAACCGATCTGCTCGCCAAAGTTTTCACGTCGCTTCTCGCGACGATGGCTGTCTCTGGTTGCGACGGCGACGGTGGCAGTGATGTCGTCGATGCGCGCGTCGAGGTCGACGTCAGCGAAACCGATGCTCCCGACACGGACACGCTCGATACGGCCGACACGCTCGATGCGACCGACGCGCTCGATGCGACCGACGTGCTCGATACGACCGACACACGCGACACAGCGGAGACTGCCGACACCGACGACACCCGCGACAGCGTCGACACCACTGATAGCGAGGTCGTCACCCACACCTGCGAGGTCCCGCTAGAGCCGGGCGACCCCGACTTCAACGACCACACGTTGGCGCGGATCCCGAGCGTCGACTGCTTCTTTTCCTACGCCGGCTCGTTCGAGCACGACCCGGTGCTGCTGAAGTTCGTCATCTCGGACCTCAACGCCGGCGCGCCTGCGGATGCCGCGCTGTTCTTCTACGACAACGGCTTCTACCAGCTGCACGACGAGTGGTACTGGTTCCGGCTCCTCAATGGTCACACGATCCCCGGGCTGGCCACGCCGCAGCCGGTGACGGGCCCTTCGTTCGCGACCATCGCGGCGATTTATCAGGCCTATGCGGGTGCCACGAACCTGCCGCTCGACCTCGCGTTCCTGGGCACAGGCACAGGCTTCGACGGCCGCCTGTACTCGCCGAACTTCTACGCGCTGGTCGGCTTCAACAAGCCCCTGGCCGAGCGCTTCTTCAGCCTCGGCACGCTCGTGCACTTCGCGCCCGAGCCGCAGCGCGCGCACCCCGAAGAAGTCTGGGCGTTCGAGTTCGAGTACACCGACCAGCCGACGGTCGCCTACCTCGAGCGTACGTTGGCGGTCCTCGAAGCGCGGCTACCTGCCGAGCTGACGGGCAAGGTCTTCTGGCTCGCGCGCTCAGCCCCCCAAGAGGCGCTGGCGGCTCAGTTGCGGCAAGCGGGCCACGCGCTCGGCGCACGTACGCTGACCTACGACGACCTGGTCGTGGACGGCGCGGTCGAGGTCTACAACGAAGGGATCGCGGCAGGCCGCATCCACATCCTCGATACCGACTTCAGCCCCAATGACGTCCAGAACGACGAGCTCGCGATCATCCCGCGCGTGCCCGACGACATCCCGCCGTCGCGTGCGATCATCAGCGCGGTGCCTCAGACCGCATTGGCTCACGTGAACCTGCTCGCGAAGTCGCGCGGTACACCCAACGTGTACGTCGGCGGGATCTTGTCGTGGGGGCAGCTCGCCGAGTGGGACTGGAGCGGACAGAAGGTCATCGTCGAGGCGACGGCGGCGCACGGCGTGCGTTGGCGCCCGATCATCAAGGAGAAATACGACACCTATATCGCGATGCAGGCGCCGCCGATCCGTCACGTACAGCAGATCCCCGACATCGCGTTGATGCCGCTCACGGTGAGCCTTACGGAGGGTGGCATCGACGCGCTCGAGGCGCTGGTGCCGCTGGCCGGAGGCAAGTGCGCTGGCTTCCTCTCGTTCCTCGAAGTGCCGTCGATGAACACGCCGGATGCGCCGCTCGCGATAACGATCAAGCCGTTCATCGAGCATCAAGCGGAGTTCCTGCCGCTGCTAACGGCGGCGCTCGCGGATCCCGACTTCGTCGCCGACTCGCGCGTGCGCTTCCTCGTGCTCGAAGGCGAGGACGCCTACCGCGAGGAGAACGCAAACAACCCGGCGGCGCTGGTGCTGGTCGAGGAGATCAAAGCCAGCCACAATGGCGACGTAATCGACGAGATCATCGGCCTTGGTGGCGCGCGCCAGGTGCTCATCGACAAGCCGATGAAGTACGAGACGCTGCGTGATCTGCGTGCCGCATTGACCGAGCGCTTTGGCTTCCTCGCGAGGACCCAGGGTCTGCGCTTCCGCTCGTCGTCGACCGCCGAGGACGTGCCCGGGTTCAATGGTGCCGGGCTCTACGTGTCGAACACCGGCTACTTGTATGCTGGCGAACTCACGGACCCGACTGATCGCGTCAAGACGGTCGAGCTGGCGATCAAGCAGACGTGGGGATCCTACTGGGGTTTCCAGGCCTTCGAGGAGCGGCGTGCAGGCCGGATCAACCACTTCGAGGGCAACATGGCGGTCGCCGTTCACCCGCGCTTCGACAACGACAAGGAACTCGCCAACGCGGTCGCGACGTTCTGGCGCAGCGACTATCCCACCGAGCCCGTTCGGCACCTGGTGATGAACGTGCAGAAGGGGGCTTTGGCCGTGACCAATCCGGGAGGCACGCTCGAGCTGCCGGAGATCGACGAGGTCGTGTTGGTGGCGGGCGTGCCCGAGGTCCGGCGCGTGCAGCGGTCGACCGTCGCCGAGCCGGACGAGTGGTTGTTCACAGACGAGGAGCTGCTCGGCCTCTATGCGCAGGCCGACGAGCACTCGGCCAAGTGGCTAGCGATGCAAGGGGAGGGGGTGCCGCTGTCCGAGCGACCCAAGACCCTGGTGCTCGACTATGAACTCAAGCACGTCAGGCCCGGCTGGCCCGCGATGGCCTCCGGTGAGGTGCGGCCCGAGCGCATCATCTGGCGGCAGTCGCGCGTGCTCGACCAGGTCGTGAAAGTCCCGACGACGATGACCGACCCGTGGAACGGCTCGAGCCTGCCCGTCGCGACCTACCTGCCCAAGGACCTGCGCACTGTGGCGCGTAGCCTGATCGCCGATCGGTGCGACTCGGAGTGGGCCGACATCAGGGTCTACAAGGTCTTCACCGAGGCCTCGACCAGCGAGCTGTTCCCTTACTTCGCGAGCCCGTTCATCTACAAGGTCGTCATCGACTTCAAGAAAGCGCCACCGGGGCTGAGTCCGTCTTTGAGCAACTGGCTCATCCAGTGGACCAACCTCTCAGAGCGCAGCTTCGGCGCGACCGGCACGCGCGTGACCGTCAATCCGGGGATCGCCCAGACCCTCGGCATCGATGGCTTCGAGCTGTCGCCGGTACCCGACGGCACCTTCCGCGTGTGGAAGGGCGACGTGGAGTTCACTGGGAACTGCACGGCGCGCAAAACCGAGCAGCCCTACAAGTCGGCTGCCGACTATCTGCGCGGCTTGCTCGACGCACCTTGAGTTCGATCGGCTTGGTCGCCATGGGCGCCATCGCGCTCGCGAACCTCGTCGCGTGGGCTGCCTTTCGCATCGACAAGGCACGGGCGCGACGAGGCGTGCGCCGGATCCCGGAGCGGCGGCTCTTGTGGTTCGCGGCGTTCGGAGGCGCGGGTGCGCTCATCGCGATGTACGCACATCAGCAGCGTCACAAGGTCGACAAGCGGCGCTTCGCCCGGGTCGTCTGGCTGCTCGCGTTGCTGCAGCTCGTCGCTGCGGGCATAGTGGTGTGGCTCGTCGTCCGCTGATCGTCGCGAGCTTGTGCACATCACGCGGGTCACATGGACGCGAAAGGCCACCTGATGAGGTGGCCTTCGCGAAGAGAGTCTCGGCCGCGCGCTGCCCGGCGTCACGCTCAGATGGTGCCGCTCGCCAACTCGGTCGTGAGGCCGCGCGTTGCCTCGACTCCGGCGGTCGCCTTGACGCCGTCGCCGCCGCCACTGATCTCGGCAGCGAGCACCTTCTCAGTGGCGGTGAGTTCCACCTTGTAGGTCGTCGTGCGCGACTGGGCGTACCAGGTCTTGACCGCGGTCCAAAGGCCCGTTGCGGTCGCGCCGCGGCCCTTGCTGAGCTCGCCGTCGATCGCTGTAGCCAGCGCTGCGAGGTCGGTCGTCGACTCCAGCTCGACGCCGATCTCGCCGTCGTGGGTCGCGCCGGAGATCCCGTACTCATTGAGCTTCGGCTCGACGATGCCGCGCACCGCACCGGGGATCGCCGCAAGCAGATTGCGGATACCCCCGAGCGCGACGCTGGCGCCCGCCTTGGTCGTGAAGTCCGCGCTCACGACCTCGGTCGTCGTGTTGTAGCCGACCTCGAGTTCGGCCTCGCTTGAGATCGAGCCGCCGATGCTGGCCAGCGCGAAGCCGTGCGGCTCGAGCTTGAGCTCACCCTCGACCGAGCCACGCTGGAAGAGCGACGCGGTCATGGTCGTCTGCCCGTCCGCGCGCTCCATGCCGACCGACACACCGGCCTCGCCCTCGGCCTTGATCTCGCCGCCGCCGACACCCTCGGCCTCAGCTGAGGCCGATGCACCGACGGTCTGCGCGAGCTCCATCTTGGCGCTCTTCAGGTTCTCCGCCGCGATGAACGAGCCCGCGCTCTGCGCCATGGAGCCGAAGGGCTGCGGCAGGATGGCGCCCGCGCCTTGCGACACGAGCAGCGCCGCGAGGCCACCGAGGCCCGCGCAGCTATTGGCCTTGGCGGGCGACGCGTCAAACTCGTAGACGACCTCGACCGTGCACTTGTAGCCCGCCTCGACGCCGGCCTCCATCCCGCCACCGCCGCCGCCGGCCGCCGCGGGATCGGCAGCGCCGCCGCCGCCACCCGCCGCAGGGGTTGTCGTCGAGCCACCACCGCCACCACCAGCCGCGGACGTGCTCGCGCCACCACCACCGCCACCACCACCGACGTCACCCGACACGCCCGGCATCGGACCCGCGCCGATCGCCTGCATGCCGAGCACCTTCTCGGGCAGCGTGCCTTCCATCGACAGCGATACCGGCGAGCCGCCGCCACCGCCGCCGCCGCCACCGCTCAGCTCGAGCGCCACGCCGATCGAGCCTTCGCCCGTCAGGGTCGCGGTGTACTTGCTATCGGCCTTCTCGATCTTGATCGAGGCGCCGGCCGCGACCTTCACCGGCACGCCTTCGATCGGCACCGTGAGGTCGCCGGTGAGCGCTAGCGACGCGAAGCTGGTCTGACCTTCCTGGGTCGGGTCGGGCAGCGCCTTCTCGATACACGGACCGACGTAGTCGCCGGCCAGGGTGCAGGCCTCGCCGCGGAGCTGGGCGGCCTTTTCGGCCGCGGCGTCGCGCCAGCGTGTGATGCGTCCACCTGAGGCATTGTCGGCCGCGGTGTAGGCCTGGCTCGCGAGGTCGGTCGCGGTCTGCTTGGCCGACGTCCACGCCTCGCCGACCGCGGTGCTCGCGTCGGTCGCCATCTGCTTGACCTCGACGTACTGCTCACCAAGCCAGCTCGTCGCGCCGTTTGCTTTCTCGAGTGCCCAGGCCTGGAACTCCGTCGATTTCTCGGTAACGAAGTTCTGGACTTCGCCGATGCCGGCTCGCGCCGAACTGACCCAACCTTCGACCGTGCTCACGGCCGAGGTGAGCGCGCTCTTCAAGCCATCGGGGAGCATGTCCCAGAGGCGTCCGACGAGCGCACGCGCCTGCGACATGAGGCTCGATGCGCCGTTCTTCGCCCAGTTGATCGCGTCCTCGATGCCTTGCGAGACCGCAGCCTTGATGTCGGTCCACTTGCCGGCAGCCCACGTCTTGACGCGATCGACCTCGGCCGAGACCGCGGCCTTGGCCTGCTCGTACGCGGCGTTCGCCTCTTCGGTGAGGCGGGTTATCGTTTCGCGCACCGGCGCCGTGGTCTCGTCGAGCCACTGCGTGACCTGGTTCTTCACGTTATCGATGCCGGCGCGGATCTGCGCGACGGTCTGCTGTGCCTGCGCCACGCCGCGCGCAGCGAGATCCATCACCGGGCCGAGGCCCGCGCCGCGCATCGCCTGGGTCATGCCCGCGACGACGTCGCGGCCCATATCGGTGACCTTCGCGACGATCGAGGCACCATCACAGTCCCATGCGCCGACGCCTCCGGGGGCAGCGCCGGCACCCGCCATCGTCGCACCCGCGTTCGGAGCCGCCGCGCCGCCACCACCGCCGCCCTGGGCCGGTGCTGGCGCCTGTGCGGCCGCGCCGCCAGCACCTCCGCCGCCACGGCCGAGCGATGCGGGCGGCCCTTCGACCTTGGAGCGCACCGGGTCACTCGCGTACGTCGCGAGCGGACCGGCCGCATCGACCTGCTTGGCCTGCGAGGCGGCTTCGGTCGCGGCTTGAGCGCCTGCCGACCTGGCCGCGGCAGCACCGCTGTCGACTGTCGACTTGGCCGCGGCGCCCGCGCTCTTGGCGCTGGTCTCGGCTGCGGTCGCTTCGCCCTTGGCCTGGCCCGGGACCTGCTCCGCCTGCGACTTGGCCGTGTTCTTGGCGGTATCGGCGCGCGAGCCGAGTCCGTCCGAGTACGTCGAACCCTGGCCCGCGAGGCCGCGGACCGCGTTCAAGATCGAGTCGGGGATGAAGTCTTCGACGCCGAGACGCTGCACCTGACGCTGCGTCGGAGCCGCCGACTGCTGCACCACGTGGGTCGCTTCGTGGGCCATCAGACCCTTGTCGCTCGCGCTCGCGCCGGCGCCGAGGAAGATGTCGCTGCCGCTCGTGAAGGCCTTGGCGCCGATCGCCTCGGACTTCTGAACCGCGGCCGAATCGGAGTGCACGCGCACGTTGCCGAGATCGGCGCCAACCACCGGCTCGACCGCGCCACGAACGTCGCTCGACAGTGGATCGCCGGCGCTCTTCGCCTGCACCGCGCCGACCCGCCGCTGGACCGGGGCGCCGACGCGCGACACCTTGCGCATCACACCCTTCGCCGCCTTCTTCATCACCTTGCCGAGCGCGCCGCCGGTCGACTTCTCGTCACCGTCGCCGTCACCGCCGCCACCCTGCTCGGAGGACTTGGTCCCGCAGGTCGAGCACTCGGGTTCGCCGCCGCCCTTCATCGCGCCACCGCACTCGGCGCACGACTCGTTGCCCTGCGCCGCGGCCTTGGTATCCCCAGCAGGCTTGGCGACCTCGGCGCCATTCTGCTCGGGCGCCATCACCTTGGCGGCGACCGCTTCGGCCTCCTTCTCGACCGCATCGCCCGGCTGGGACACCTCGAGCGGGCTCTCTTTCGGTGCCTTCTCGATCTCTGTCGCCTTCTGGGCGAGCGCGTCACCAGTCTTGGCCGCGGAAGCGTCGAGCTTCTCGTCTAGCTTGCCGAGATCCGGCTTGGGGATCGAGACTTCCTTCGCGGCGGCACCTTCCTCATGCTTGGCCGCCGCGGGCTCAGCCTTGCGCTCCCCACCCGACCCGCTACCGCGGTCCGAGTTCGGCTCCGCCTCGCGCATCTGGACGCCGTCGCCCTTGGCATCGGCGGCTGCGGGCCGCAGCTTCGCTTCCTGGGCGGCAAAACCCTGCGCGCCCGCAGCGAATTGCTTGAGCCCTTCACCGCGCCCTTGCGCTTCAGGTGCGGATGTTTGGACGCCGACCGCGCGACGCATGACGATATTGGACGCAGCCATGGAGTTCTGCTCCCGACGATGAAACCGACCCGAATCTGGGTATCTGACCTGACGCAAACAGGTGCGTCAAGGAGGTCAAGGAGGCAGCGCGAAGGTTGCAAACTCGCCCGCGGTTTAATTCATCAATGATGCGGCGAACATCTACAACACGGCGATAATAGGGGCTTCGAGCGGCGACCGCTTCGCCAGTCCCGTTCGCGCGGCGTAGATGACGGCTCGGCGACGGTCTCACGGTGATTGTGCCCGTGGAACCTGCTGTTGCATCAGTCGGTCGTGAGCGTGACCGGGCCGCTGATGAGGTAACAGGTGGCGCCTGCGACCGGGGTCGAAGTGAATGCGCGGGGTCGATGGTGACCTCGATGAGCTTTAGGTTGCTAAGGGAGCGCCGCAAAACAAGGTGTTGACGTTTCTCGAGCAGGCGATCCCAGAACGCGGGCCAGACGAGACGGCGCGATCCGGTAGTTTTGCGGCGGGCCCTAAGGTCAGCTCGATCGTGCCCCCTCGTTGTAGGCGAGCTGGCCCGCCAAGAGGACCCGCGTGCACTCGGTGTTGGTCGTGTCGTTCGCGCTGGACGCGTCGCTCGCCGTCGTGTCAGCCGCGTTGGTCGTGTCGTTCGCGGTCGTAACATCCGAACGCGTTTCGCTCGGGGTGGTGTCGGCTATCACCTCGAAGATTGTGACGGCGTCGGACGTGACCTCGGCGAGGCCACCACCGGTATCGGCGCCACAGGCGATGAGCAGGGCAGAGGTCACAGTGGCGAAACGGCGGGCAATCATTCGCATGTCGTTCAGCCGCCGGTGTTCAACGTCGGTTGAACCGACCGCTCGCTGCACAGGACGACCAGCAGGTTCGCGACCAGCTGCGCCTTGCGATCCTCGTCGAAGGTCACGATGCCTTCGTTCGCGAGCTTCTCGAGCGCGAGCTGGACCATGCCAACCGCGCCTTCGACGATGCGCGTGCGGGCGGCGATGATGGCGCTGGCCTGTTGCCGCTGGAGCATCGCCTGCGCAATCTCCTGCGCGTATGCGAGGTGGCTTACCTTGGCGTCTTCGATGACTACGCCCGCCATCGCGATGTGGGATTGAATCTCGTCGCGCAGAGCGATCGCCATCTCTTCGGTGTTGCGACGGAGCGACGTCTGATCGTCGTGACCGTCATAGGGATGGCGCGAGGCGAGGTTGCGAAGAGCGGCCTCGGTCTGCGTGTAGACGAACTTGTCGTAGTCATCGACGCTGAAGGTCGCCTGCGCCGTGTCGCGCACGCGATAGACCACGATGGCGGCGATCTCGATGGGATTACCGTCGAGGTCGTTCACCTTGAGCTTGGTGCTCTCGAAGCTGCGGGCGCGCACTGACAAGCGACGGGTACGATAGAAGGGGTTGATCCAGCGCAGACCCTCCTTGCGCAGGGTACCGGTGTAGCGACCGAACAGCTGGAGCACGACCGCCTCGTTCGGGCTCACCGAGATGAGTCCCTTCAGAACGATCCAGATAGACACCACGAACCACGCGACCGCGGCCAGGACGAGCTTCATGTTCGGGTCCCGCGAGCCGCCCGGGGGCGAGGCCGACTTCACCGCCTCGATCCCGAAATAGCCCGCAGCCGCGAGGCCCGCGAGCCCGAGCAGCAGCATGATACCGCCTGGGAAACCGCTGCGGAGTCGCTCCTTCATCTCTTGCATCGCCGTTGTCCTTTCTGGGTCGGCGGCAGCATGCGCTCCTCGCTCGCGGACGCCATGCGTGACCATGCGGACCGCACGAGCGGCCACCCGGCGTCACTCGAAGCTGACCGGGGCCGGCGGCATCTCGTTCGGTCCGTCGCCGATGTTGTCGGACGAGTTGGTGCCGAGGCGCCCTTCCTGACCGAGACCGAAGCAGCGGATGTCGCCATTGCGCATCACCACACAGGTGTGATCCCAGCCCGCCGCGATGTCCCAGACTTCGCCGCCGAGCGCGACCACGGCGGCCCCGGCCGCGGCTGGGTGAGCCGTGGTCGAGCCGGTTCCGAGCGCGCCGTTTCCGTTGGTGCCCCAGCAGATCACTTGGCCGTCCGTCATCAAGAGGCACGTGTGACTGCGGCCGGCCGCGACCTTTTTACCAAAGCGTGTGGGCCCCAAGAACAAGGGTCCCGCGACGCGACCATTGGTGACCTGATCGCCTGTCCCGATCTGGCCCCAGAAGTTATTGCCCCAGCAGTAGACGCCGCCGACGGTCGAGACGGCGCACGCGTGCTCACGAATGGTGCTGACCTGGGCCGCCACCCAGCCCTTGTTGACGAAGGGGGCGGTGGCAGGGGGCTCGTCGTCGCCGATGTCCTCGGTCGCCTCGCTGCCGAGAAACAGCGCCTTACCCCAGCAACGCAGCTGGCCGTCGGCGAGCGCACAACCGAGGTCGTTGGTGCGCACGATCTGGCTCACGATGAAGGGCTGGCCGGGTGACGTGAGCTGAACGAAGCCCACCTCGGCGATACTCGGGCCATTGGCCGTGCCGACCTCGGCCACGCCGGGGTAGCCTAGCGTTGGGGCGCTGCCCCAGCATACGACAGCGCCCGACCGCGAAAGTGCGCAGCTCGCAGCCTGGGACGGTGCGACCGCGATCGGCCCGAAGTCAGTTCCGCCCAGGTCTAACGCTGGGAGCTTGTCGGGCGTTGTGTCGGAGGATGTACCAAACGTCCCGCTGGTCGCGAGGCCGAGGCCACCACCGAGGTTGGAACCCCAGCAGCGGAGCTGGTCTTGGCTGATGACGCAGGTCTGCCCCAGGCCGAGGCCGAACGCCGTGATGTCGTCGAGTGGTATGCGCGGATTATCGGCAACCGAAGGTCCGATGCCGTTGCCGACGTTCTGCTCATCGCCGCGCCCGAGCTGGCCGCTTTGGTTGCCCCCCCAGCAACGCAAGGTCCCATCCCAGAGCTGCGCGCAGTTGTGGAACGCGCCGATGGCGAGGATCGGCAGGCGATGACATAGGCCGGCGGCGCAGGTGCCGGCCATGGTGCCTTCGTTGTTGGGCGGAATGGCGGACTCGCAGAGCGCACCGTCGGCCTTGGTGGTCTCGCTGCAGACGCCCGACAGGGGGTTGCAGGTGCCGACACTGCGGCAGTCGTTGGTCGCCTGGCATTGCACGGCGTTGCTACCGACACAGGTTCCGGCGCTGGCTCCGCTGCCGCAGAAGTCCGACTGAGTGCAGAGGTCGTTGTCGTTGCAGGGCGTTGACGGATCGAGCGCCTCGGGGCTGCAGAGCCCGGTCGTCGGGTTGCACGCGTTGACGGTGCACTCGTTGCCGGTGGCGGCGCACGGGATGTCAGCGCCAGCGATGCAGCGCTGAGCGATGCAGAGCATGCTCTCGACGCAAAGGTCGATTGGGCAGTCGGCGTTCTTCGTGCACTCGACCGACGTGTCGGGTATCGCGCCATCGGACGCGTCGAGTTCTGAACCGACATCCGCGGTCGTGTCGCTTGCGTCGCTAGCGTCGAACGCATCGCTGACACCGTCGCCATCGATCGGGTCCTCGGTGTGATTGCTGTCGATGCAGCCGCTGGAGAGTCCGCAGGCGATCGTCAGTGCGATAGGTGACGAGACCCGCAGCCAGGCGAAGGCGCGAGGATTCGTGTCACGGGACGGTTGGCTCACGTTGGTCCTGGTTCGAGCGGTCTCGAGCGATGAGGTCGACGGGCGTGCACACCCGAGCACCACGGCGCGGATGCGTTGCTTCAAGACCGTATACCGACCTCGGGTAAACCGCGCGAGTCGAAGACTCCCGGCACCCGGGTCTGGGCCCGCGGGCGCTTGTGCCGGGCGGTTGCGGTGCGCTATGACCAGTACTATGTGGATGGGTCGCCGGTCGGCATTGAGCTTCGCAGACGAAGTTGCAGAAGCTAAAGCACTTCGAATGGTTGGGTGGCGATATCTTGTCCTGTTGAGTGCAGCCGGCGTCCGGCTGATGCTCATTTGGGTCGCGGCGTTGGCATACGCTGCGACGGGGTGCTCGGATGACCCGGCCGCGGCCGATGGCGACAGCACCACCGATGCCGCGATCGACGTCGAAGCGAACGATGCGATCGACGCCGCGGATGCGACCGACGCCGACGCCGCCGCCGACTCGGTCGACGACCTGCTCGAGGTCCCGCCCGACACTGAGATCCCAAACGAAGTCGATAGCTTAGATGATGTTGGCAGTGACACGGACATCACGGCCGGGATCTGCGGCGACGGCGTCGTCGACCCGGGCGAGGACTGTGACGACGGTAACCTCGACGACCTCGATGGGTGCGATCGCACCTGCGCCGTGACGCGCGTCGTGCGGCCTCCCGAGCCAGGCGAGGTGGTGATCAACGAGCTGATGATCAACCCATCGCTCAGCGCCGATCCGAAGGGCGAATGGCTCGAGCTCGCCAGCCTCGCGAGTGACGAGCTCGACCTGTCGGCCTGCGTGCTCGTCGATGATGGCACCGACCGCGTCTCGCTCCAGATTGTCGGTGGCATCGCGTTGGCACCCGGCGCTCTGTTCGTCGCCGCGTCAGCACCCGCCGCGGCCGCGCTGAAGGCCGACCTCGGCTATACCACGATGTTGCTCGACGATGCCGCCGACGAGGTCGTGCTGGTGTGCGACGACGTGATCGTCGATCGCTTCGTATGGACCCCTTTCGCGTGGCCGGTCATCAGCGGTCGCGCCTTGTCGCTCGACCCGAGCCGCCGCGATGCCGCCGCCAACGACGCGGTCGACGCCTGGTGCGCCGCGACCGCGACCTACGGCGGTGGCGAGCGTGGCACGCCGCACGCTGCGAACCCGGCTTGTCCTCACCTCGACCGTGCGGTCGATCGCTGCCGCCTGCTCGGCGACCCGAACGTCAGCGGCTTCGCCGACGCTGGCGTCGCCTTCGACGTCGAGGTCGAAGAGCTCGGCCTGACCGACCTCACGACCGGGGTCGATGCCTCGCCCGAGCTGATCGTCGAGGTCGGTCACGCCGCGGGTGCGGTCGATGTGGCAGCGCCCGAGTCGTTCACGTGGACGCGTTCGCAGCCGCTGGCCGGCTACCAGGCAGCGGCCGGATCGCGCGCCGATGTCTGGCGCGGCGAGGTCGTCGCGCCCGCCGGCACCCGGCGCGTGATGGCGCGTGCCAGCCGCGACGGTGGTGCGAGCTGGCGCTACTGCGACCGCGACGGGTCCGACAACGGCGTGAGCCTCGGCGAGCTCGCTACCCTCGCGGTCGGTCCGAGCCCGTGCGCCAACGTCGTCTGCAACACGCCGCCACCCGCCGTGTGCGCGCCTGACGGCGTGCATCTCGAGGGCTTCGAGACGATCGGCAGTTGCATTCCACTGACGGCCGCGTCCTTCGACTGCGACTACCCGGCGACGACCAGCGACTGCGGCCTCCTCGGGCGCGTGTGCGAGGACGGCACGACGGCTATCTGCGGCGCGGTGCCGCGCACGCCCGAGGTCTCTGACCTGATCTTGTCCGAGCTCATGATCCGCCCGTCCGCGGCGGCCGGACAGTGGGTCGAGGTGCGCTCGGAAGTGGCGGAGCCGCTATTGCTGACTGGCTGCGTCCTGGCGGTCAGCGACGACACCGGCACGCGCGAGTGGGTGCTCGAGGCGCCGACCGTCATCGGCCCGAGTGGCCTGGTCGTCTTTGGCCGCACCGATGTCTTCGAGGACAACGGCGGTGCCCTGGTCGATCGCGCCTGGGGCGAAGCGCTCGGCGAGGTCGGCCTGCCGACTGCGGGCACGTTGATGCTGACCTGTGGCGACCTGCTCGACACGGTCGACTGGGACCCGAGCTGGCCTGGTGTATCTGGCGAGGTCGGCGCGAGCGCGTCGCTGTCACCGCTTCGTCGTGCCCCGGCGGACAACGACGCCAAGGACAGCTGGTGTCGTGCGACCAACAGCTTCGGTGGCGGCGACCGCGGCACCCCGGGCAGCCCCAACCCGAGCTGCCCGGGCGACATCGTGCCAATCGACAGTTGCCTCCTGGGCGGCACTACCAGCTTGACCCCGGCCGCCGGCACCCAAGCGACGGTGCCGGTGCGCGTCGTGGCACGCACATGGACCGCGAAGACGCCAAAGACCGACCCGAACGCGAAGCTCGTCGTCGAGGTCGGCTTCGCCCGGCGGAACGCTACGGCCAATGCGGTCACCACCTGGTCGCCCGGCGTCGCCGACACGAGCTGGACCGCGACCGGAGCCGGCGTCGACCCGGCCGAGGACCGCTACCTCGCGAGCTTCCGGGTACCGGCGCCAGGCGCCTTCGACCTGTACGCACGCGCTACCGCCGACGGCGGCAACACCTGGGTCGTGTGCGACACGACGCAGATCATCGCGCCTGATGTCATCGGCGCGCCGGTCATGCTCAATCCCACGGCCAGTGCTTGCTCGCCCGATCCCTGCGCGATCGTTCCGGCGCCTTACTGCCGGCCCGTCACCAGCGGCTCGCCGCTCGAGGTGATCGCGTCGTCGGCCCCGGCTGCCTGCAGCATCCAAGGCGGCGTACCTCTGTGCAGTTACGTCGAGACGGTGGCCGAAGACTGCGCCGAGCTAGGTGCCGTCTGCGGGGACGAGGCCAACCCCGACGGTGCTCGCTGCACGGGCTTTCCGCGCGTGCCCGCGGTCGGCGAGCTGGTCATCTCCGAGCTGGTCATCGCGGCTGGCGCGCTCGAACTCGGCGAGTGGATCGAGCTTCAGAACGTCGCCGAGGACGCGCTCGACCTGACCACCTGCGGGCTTCGCTCGCGCGGTTCTGCCAACGTGACCGAAGCCTGGGACTTCGGTGCTTCGCTGACGCCGCTTGGCTACGTGGTCGCGCCGGGCGAGGCGGTCACCGTCGCGCGCAGCGGCAACTCGAGCGTCAACGGCAACTCGCAGCCGATCACGGTCTACAGCGGCATCGCGCTCGACAACAGCGCCGATGAGCTGTCGATCGTTTGTACTCAAAGTAATTCTGAGACGGTCATCGACCGCGTCACATGGTCGACCGCCAGCGGCTGGGTGATCCCCCAGCTCACGTCACTCCAGCTCACGGGCGCCGCGCTCGATGCCAGCTCCAATGACCTCGCCAAGAACTTCTGTGCGCCCGGCGTCACGAGCCCGCACGAGCCCAACCGCGTCTGCCCGGGGGACCGCATCGTCGATGACTGCCGCGTGCTCTCGGTGGGCCAGAACGTCATCGCCGACGAGCCCTTCGAGGTGTCCCTGATCGTGAAGGACCTCGACGTTACCGACCTGCGCCATGGTCCCGATGCGGCGATCGGCATGCTCGTCGAAGTCGGCCTCGGGCCTGAGGGCGATGTGCCGATGACCTCGTTCTCCTGGCACTGGGTCGAGCTCGATCCCGACGACGCATGGGACGATCGGGTCGGACCTCCAACCGGCTTCCTCGGCTCCGACCGTTGGGTCGGCGCGAGCAGTTCCGACGTTGTCGGTCCTCTCCGCTTGCTGGGGCGCGTGTCGCTGGACGCGGGCGCGACCTGGACCTTGTGTGGCGTGAGCGGTATCGCGAGCGGTGCCAACCCAGCGACCAGCGGCCGCGCCATCACGAGCCGCGCCGGGCTCTGCACGCCATCGCCATGCACCACGCCACCGGCCGCGACGTGCTCGGGCGCCACGCTGACGGGCTACGCGCCGCGCGGCACCTGCACCGCCGACGAGACCGCTACGTGCAGCTACCCGAGCGAGACGTTCTCGTGCTCGAGCTACGGCGGCTGCAACGCCGCGAACGCTGGCTGCAACGCGACCCCACCGAAGCCGACCGCGGTCGGTAGCCTCGTCATCAGCGAGGTGATGCGCGACTCGACCCTGCCCGCACCCGACGGCGGCGAATGGATTGAGGTCCACAACGCGGGCCTCCTTCCGCTCGATCTCCGCGGCTGCGAGCTGGTCGACGAGGGCGGCAATCGCACGACGATCCAGCGCGGCGTGCCCGACGTGGTGCTCGCCGGGCAACATGCGATCTTCGCGCACAGCCCCGAGTCCTCGCAGAACGGCGGCATCCCGACGGCCTTTGGGCGCCCGCGCAGCCTCGGCGAGCTCGTGCTCGGCAACGCCAGCGGTAGCATCGCGCTGGTATGCCAGGGGGTCCAAATCGACCGCGTCTCGTGGAGCTTCGGCTGGCCGGGCCAGACCGGTGTCGCGATGCAGCTCGACCGCGCGCACATCAACGGCAGCGACAACGACTTACGCGCGAACTGGTGCGCCGCCACCCCGAGCTACGGCGCCTTCGGAAACCAAGGGTCCCCCGGCAGCCTCAACCCAAGCTGTCCTTAGACCGGGGCCCAGCCCTTCTTAACGTTCTCGGTCTCCCACTCGCGGATGTGCGCCTCGAGCTTCTCTTGCGTCGATGCGACGCGCAGCTCGCGCTGCAGCGGCTCTTTCCGCCCGGCTGAGAAGTCGCTGAACGCGACCACGAACGGCGGATAACGCAGGTCGACCTCGGCCTTGTGGGTCGCCCACGCGACGTACTTGCGCACGGCGGTCTGGCCCTTGGTCTGCTTGACCCACACCTTGCGCGAGACCACCTCCGAGCGTGTACCAGCGGTCGGCTCGGTCGCGCGTGGCGCGGTAGCCAGTGGCACCTCGTCGCTCTCGAAGGAGGTGATCTGGCGAACTTGATCGAGCCCGATGTCGGCGAGATCGACCCGCTTGTCGTCGCGCACCCGCAGGAACACGGGGGCTAGCAATGTCGGTAGCGGCAGCGCCTCCTTCGCCGACCAGCCCTTGGTCGCATCGTAGTCGAGCGTCATGCGCAAGGTCGGCGGCTCACCCGGCTCGGCGCCCATGAGGTCCGAGCACTTCAGCTCGATCACCAGCTCGGGTCGCACGAAGCGACACAGCGTGCCCTCGCGGTTGGCCATGCGATAGCTCGACTCGGCCGCGAGCCCGTTGAGTCGCTCTTGCAAGCGTAGCCGCGTGAGGTCGTCGAGGCCGGTGCCGACCGTCCCGAGCACATGGTAGCTGCCGTCGTCGCGCATCAACGCGACGTGCAATTCGCGCAGCTCGACCCTGTCGACGACGATGCGCTCGCTCCACGCGATGACGACCGCGTCGAGGCCTATCTCGGGCTTCACCTTGTAGATGCCGCCCGTGTCATGACGCGCGATGAGACCTTCGTAGCGCTTGCTCTCGACCCACTCGCGATAGCGCGCCAGCACGCCTCGCTTGGTGTCTTCGTAGGTCGCGATGCGCGAGGCCGGACCCGACTCGGGGAACGCCTCCGCCAACAACGCGAGGCGCGCCTCGTAGGGCTGCTTCAGCGTGTCCTCTCCTCGCCACGTCACGACGTCGAATGCCTTGAACCCGACCCGCTCGAACTGCGCCGGGTCGCCCAACGCCTTGGCGACGTGGAACACGCGCGGCCGTGGTCCGCCGGCGCGCGGCGCGATGAACAGCTCGCCCGCGACCAGCGCGTCGCCGGCGCCAGCCAAGCACTTCGCGAGCGCGGCCGTCACTGGGATCCCATCGAGCATGCGCCCGTTCGCCGCACACAAGACCGTCTCGCCATCGAGCCGCAGCGCAAACCACAGCTCACCGTCGATCTTGGGCGACACGTAGAGCTTGCCCTCGGGCAGCACAACCTCGACCAACGACGGCGGCAGCGTGCGATAGCGCTTGGCGACGCGCAGCTTGTACTCGCGCAGCGGCTCGGTCAGCTCATCACCGAGGCTGCCTGGTGGCGCGAAGCGACCCGGCCCGTAAGGCCTTCCCTGCGCCGTCATCAGCGTATCGAGCTTCATGTGTCGCCCTTTTCCACGGTGACCTTCGCGCCTGGTCGCCTGAGTTCGAGGTTGGAGAGATGGAGCGACAAGAGATAGGCGTCACCGTCGACGCGGCCCGACAAGAACCCGCGATAGGGCGAGCCGTTGCGCTGGAAGATGAGCGGCCTGGCAGCGCGCGGCCCCGCCCCGACAAGCAACATCTTCTTTGATTCCTGGAGCTTGCCGGCCAGTGCGTGCAGGAACTCCCACGTCAGGCCGTCTGTGTGTCGGAGCTGGAGGCGACGGGTCAGCGCGAAGCGGCGCACCACCTCGTCGACCGGAAACAGGCGTCCACTCCAGGGCAGGGCGGTGTCCTCGTCGACGGTCTTCTCGATGTCGATGAAGTCCTTGCGCTCGGCCTCGCTGCCGTCGGGCGCGGTAACGACCAACATCACGCGACCGGTGTAGAGGACGCTGCCGTCCTGCTTGACCCACACGCGGTCGACCGGCCCGACACGGCGACCTACTGTCTCGAGGTCGAGCTCCGGGTCACCGGCGATGAGCGCTTGTGCCAGCGCTTCGTCGTTGCCGGGCCCGCCGGCGGCCTGGAGCAAGGTCCGATAGTCCTTGCCTTCCGGGACCTTGACGAACGTGTTGTAGCTGACGCGGCCGCCGCCGGGCGCGACCAGGCGCCGTCCGGGTGGGCGCTTCGGGCCTTCGAAGGCGACCCGCGCATCGCGCTGGCGGTCGTCGGTGATGCGGATGTCACGCGGCATCGGGAGGTCCCCTCGACGGATCAGAACATGGCAAAGTCGAGCTCGTCGTCGGACAGCGGATCCTCGTCGCCGGTCGCACGCGACACGCGCGTCGCCAACTCGAGCCGCGCCGGCTCCGAGACGAGCCCGAAGATCCCTTCGGCGTTCTGCAGGATGAACAGCGTCTGGCGCTCGAAGGCGGCCATGTAGTTGTAGTCGACCTCCCAGATCTCACCGTTTGCGAGCGAGGCCTTCAGCTCATCCGCGAGCTCGTCGTCCGCGTCGAACGCGTAGACGGCGGTCGTCACGAACTCGAGCAGCCGCTCCGGTGGGACCGGCCCGCGCAGCTCCTGCGGCTTGTCGAGGGTGGACTCAAGGCGCTGGAGCGCGTGACCGTCGCCGTCGACCGTCTCGATGTTGCCGCGGTCGACCACGTCGCCGCCCTCGTCGAGGTAGAGCTCGGCGCGACCGCCCGGCAGGATCAACATCGCACCGTCGGTTGTGAGCCAGCCCCCGACCGTGGGCTGGCCCGCCTCGTCGACGATGATCCGCTTGCGGTCGCCATAGAGGCGTGCCCGGCTCACCGCCGAAAAGCCAAAGCGACTCGATACCCCATTGTGTTCGACCACTACCGCGCGCGCCATGGGCGGCACTATAGCCATGGGCCATGCCGAGGGCCAGCGCCTCGATCGCGCGCGCGCTCGTCCGAGTAGACGGCGGGTAGCGCCTTCGGTTGGCCGCAGGTGCCGCGGATGCGCCTCGTTTGCGAACGATTGACCGATCAATGCTGGCCCTCTCGCCGGCGCTGTGATTGGTATTCCCGGTTGACTCGCGTGCCCGCTTCGCTTCGCTTCGTAGAGGCGACCGGGTCCCTTTCTGGAGCAGACATGATCGCCATCTCCGACGGGCAACCCGCACGTGCCCCGAACGCTCTCGATCGCCGCCTGACCCGCCTCATCAAGGACCCGCGCGACCTGCCGTTCGTCTACCTGTCGTGGTCGGCGCTGCTGGTCCTCATCCCGTTCTCGCTGGCCGTCTACCTGGTCAATCCGCTGCCCTGGTGGCTCGCGGTCGGCTACCTGGTCACGCTGTTCGTCGTGTTCTTCGACCGCTACACGCTGATGCTCCACTGCACGAGCCATCGCCGCCTCTACGCGCGCGGCCTCGGCGGCCTCAACCACATCGTGCCGCTGGTGCTCGCGCCGTTCATGGGCCAGTCGCCCTACACCTACTTCGCGCACCACATCGGCATGCACCATCCGGAGAACAACCTGCCGCAGGACCTCAGCTCGACGATGCGCTACCGGCGCGACAGCGTTCGTGGATTCCTCCATTATCTCGGTATGTTCATGGGTTCCGGCATCGTCCAGCTGTTCAGCTACCATCAGCGTCGCCACCACGGACGCATGGCACGCATGGCGGTCCTCGGTGAGTTCGGCTGGTTCGCCGGTGTCATCGCGCTGTCGTTCGTCGACTTCACCGCGACGCTGGTCGTCTTCATCATCCCGTTCGTCGCCTGCCGCTTCCTGATGATGGCCGGCAACTGGGCCCAGCACGCGTTCATCGACCCGTCCGACCCGGCCAACCCGTATCGGAACAGCATCACGTCGATCAACACCCGCTACAACCGGCGCTGCTTCAACGACGGCTACCACATCGGCCATCACGTCAAAGCCAACCGCCACTGGAGCGAGATGCCCGCCGATTTCCAGAAGAATATCGAAAAGTACCGCAGCGAAGGCGCGGTCGTCTTTCAGGGCGTCGACTACTTCCAGATCTGGGGCATGTTGATGGCCAAGCACTACAAGGGCCTCGCCCGTTGCTTCGTCGATCTGTCGGAGACCCCGCGTAGCGAGGCCGAGGTCATCGCGTTCTTGCGCGCTCGCACGCTGCCCATCAGCGCGAGCGTGCCGGCCGAGTCGCGCCTCGCGGCCTGACGGAGTTGACCCCGCGACGGGAACGCCGCCTGGCGCTGGTGCTGGGGCTGCCGCTCTTGCTGCTGCTCACGGTGCCGCTCATCGGGCTCGTGTTCTATGCCGGGCCGTCCGCGTTGCTCGCCGGCCTCGCGCACGAGGCGACCGGCCAGGCGCTGCTGTTGTCACTCGCCACGAGCCTGTGCGCGCTCGTCGTGGTCGTCGTGTGTGGCACGCCGCTCGCCTGGTGGCTCGCGCGTGGCGGGCGCGGCACGGGCCTGGTCGAGACGCTGGTCGACCTGCCGGTGGTGTTGCCGCCCGCGGTGCTCGGGCTCGCGCTGCTGCTGGTGCTCGGGCGTGAAGGTATGCTCGGCAAGGTCCTCGGGCTCGAGCTCGCGTTCACGCCGGTCGCGGTCGTGTTGGTGCAGGTCGTGGTCGCGGCACCCTTCTATGTGCAGAGCGCGACGTCCGCGTTTCGCGCGGTCGACCCGGAGCTGCTCGCGGTCGCTCGCACGCTTGGAGCGCGCCCCGCGAAGGTGTTCTTCCAGATTGCCCTGCCGCTCGCGCGCGGAGGTCTCTTCGCGGGTGCGTTGCTCGCGTGGGCTCGGGCGCTCGGCGAGTTTGGCGCCACGCTGCTATTCGCGGGGAACTTCCCGGGCACCACGCAGACCTTGCCGATCGCCATCTACTCGGCGCTCGAGGTCGACCCGCACACCGCGCAGGCGATGGCGATGGTGCTGCTGCTGACGGCGCTCGTGTTGCTCGTGTCGGTGCGCCTCCTCGGGGGGCGAATCGGTCTCGATCAAATGGTGCGCGCGTCGCGAGCCGGCCGATGAGCGGCGCGCTCGCCGTCGAGGTCGCGTTGCAGCGCGGTACCTTCTCGCTCGACGTCACCTTCGCCATCGAGCGTCCGACGTTCCTGCGTGGCCCCAATGGCGCCGGCAAGAGCACGCTCTTGCGCGCGATCCTTGGCCTCGAGTCGCTCGCGCGTGGCCACATCGTGCTCGCACAGCGCACGATCGTCGACACGCAACGCGGCGTCGACCTGCCTCCCGAGGACCGCAACATCGGCTGGGTGCCGCAAGGTGCCGCGCTGTTCCCGCACCTGACTGCGCTCGGCAACGTCGCGTTCGGCGCGTCGCTCGAAGACGCGCGCGCGATGCTCGACCGGGTCGGTGCCAGCCACCTTGTCGACAGGTCGGCGCGGGTGCTCTCAGGCGGCGAGCGTCAGCGGATCGCGCTGGCCCGAGCGCTCGTGCGTCGGCCCGCGTTGTTGCTGCTCGACGAGCCGCTCAGCGCACTGGATTCAAGTGCCCGCGCCGAGCTTCGAGCGCTGCTCGCGATGATGCTGCCCGAGCTCGCGATCCCGTGCCTCGTCGTGACCCATGATGCCGCCGACATCGCGGCGCTCGACGCATTGGTCATCGAGCTCGACGGCGGTCGCGTCAGGCCATGAGTTCGATGCGCTTCTCGTACTCGACCACGTTCGGGTCACGCGTCGCGTCGTTCAGGCCATTGGGTCCCCGCCGCTCGGCTTCCTTCAGCAAGCGCCAGATGTGCGGGCCCAGGAGGTCGAGCTCGGTCGACTCGAACTGCTCGCCACCAAAGCGCTTTATCGTTGACGTCTGAAGCCCCAGCATCAGCCGATCCTGCGCGAAGATGCGGTGCGCGATCGGCTCGAGCAGCGGCTTCAACAACGGACCCGGCAGCCGCGACTTGAACTGCACCAGCGCGAACAGGCGCGTCTCGAAGTCCGAGACCGGCGTGCACGCCGACGTCACCATGAAGTGCGTCTCGTCACCGATGCGATATTCGACCTGCGCAATCGACGGCAGGAAGAAGCGGTCGAAGTGCACGACCATGCCGCCGGACGGTGACAGGATCCGCCCGACCAGACCCGATGGCCGCGGCTCCCCGAGGTACTCGCACTCCGCGCGATCGGCATAGCGGCGCACGACCGCGGTCACCTTGTTGCGCTTCTTGGCGGTGCGGAAAAGGCCACCATGCAGGAAGGCCGTGTGCGGTACATCGAGCGCGTTCTCGAGCGTCGCGTGCAGCGTGCCGGGTGCCTCGACCACGCGGCGAGCCTCGGTGTAGCCGGGCAGGGTGGGGAAGCGAAACGGCTGGGTCGTCGGCGCCACATCGAGCGACGGCCACACCCAAATCCAGCCATCGGACTCGACCGCCGGGAACGACAGCGCGCGTCGTGAACGTTCCGAGGCGCTGACGCCGACTCCATCCCCCGACTTGGGTTGATCGTCGCGCTTCGCTTCGACCAGCCCCGGCACATCGCGGCAGGCGCCTTCGCGGTCGAACTGCCAGCCGTGATAGCCGCACACGAGATGCTCGCCCTCGACGCGTCCCGCGGACAGCGGCACGTTGCGGTGCGGGCACCGATCGAGCAACGCCCCGGGCCGCCCCGAGTGCGTCCGGAACAGCACCAGCGGGGTGCCGAGCAGCGTCAGCGCGAGCGGCTTCTTGGCGACCAGCGCCTTCGCATCGGCGACCACGTACCAGGCCTCTGTGACCTTCGCGACCGACGCATGCGGCTTGGCTTGGGGTGGCAACAGACGGTCTTCGAGCGACATCACGCGCCTCCCTGAGAGAACTTGCCGGCGCGCTCCGCCAGCTGCGCGAGCGCGTGCCGGAACGGCTCACCGAGCATCGCTTCCCAGTGTCCGATGACCAGGTCGCGGTGATTCTTGCGCGGCGGCCGCAGCAGATCCTTGAGCGCGTAGCGTGCGGCCGGACCCAGCAGACCGAGCTGATCGAGCACCGCCAGGACGGTCGGCGTGCGCGCCTCTTCGGAGCCCGTCTCGATCTTGATGCCGATGCCCAGCGCGGGTCGCTTGTCGGTTGCTCGCAGGGCCAGCGCATAGCCGCCGTCAGCGCCGCGCTTGGCGACGACACCGATCAGCGAGCGCATGATGCGTGTGTCGAGCACACCGCGGCCGCCGACCAGCTCGGGATGCTCGGCCATCGCGTCGAAGGCGCGCACGAGCCCATTCGCCAAGGTCGCGTCGAGCGTCGCTGGCGGCGCCGCCAGGCGCGCATACAGCAGCGCGAGGTTGCGCACGCTGGTGATCGGCGTCGGCAGCGAACAGCCATCGACCGCGAAGGCAGGCAAGACGCCCGGCAGCACCTCTGCCAGCGCCCGTCGCACGAGCGCCTGCACTGCATGGTGCGCGCGCAGGTAGTCCTTGGTCGGCGCGCCGATCGCCAGCGCGCTCGCGAGCATGCCCGCGTGCTTGCCCGAGCAGTTGTTGTGCAACGCGGTCGGAGCATCTGTCGCCAAGGCCGCGAGGCCCTCGATGTCGCTTGGCCGATGCGCGCCGCACATCAGGTCGGAGACACCGAGCCCAATGCGCTGCAGGAACGCTAGCACTGTCTCGGTGTGCAGCGGCGCACCCTCGTGCGACGCACACGCCAGCGCGAGCTCCGCCGGGCTCACCGCGAAGCGCTCGAATGCGCCCGACAGGAACATCGCCTGCGCTTGAATCGGCTTCAGGCATGAGCGCAGCGGAGTCTCGTAGTCGGGGTCGCCCGCACTCGCGACGAGCTCGCCATCCGGCGTCACGACTGCGATGTGCACGCGATGGACCGTCTCGGCGATGGCACCGCCGGCCGTCGCCCGCCAGGCAATCGTCTGCGCCTTGGAACCCTGGTGGACCGCGGCCGCGCTCATCGGAACACGAACCAGGCCGAGCCGAGCTTGTCCATGCCCGCGAACGCGTTGCCCTCAGGGGCCATCGCGAGCGCTCCGTAGAACGCGACGTTCCAGGTCTGCGCGAACGTCGTGACGGGTGCCTCGTCGACCCAACCGCCGGCTGGCCGCGCGATCGTCTTGGCCCCCGACTGGTCAGCGACCAACAGGAGGTCACCGTTGGGACCGAGCGCCATACGCAAGGCCGGGCTCGCCGACATCTTGAGGGTGGCCGTCGGCAACCGCTCGTCGAGCGAGGTCGTGTTGCGGCCCCAGAGCTCGGTGGCACCATTGCGCGCGTAGATCCGGATCTGTACTTCGCTGTTCACGACCGCGGACAGCGCGACGGTGTTGCCGTCGGCCGAGATGGCGACGCGCGCGAGCGAGTCGCTCGGCACTTGCGCGCTCGTGAGACGCACCGTCTCGGTGCGCTTGTAGGGCTCGTCGCCGCTTATCGGCTTGCCCCAGCTGCGCTCGTTGGTCGTGGTGTCGCGCACGGCAGACCACACGAACACAGTCGCTGGTCCCTTCGAGCCCGCGCCGACCGGCGTCAGGAGCGCGCCCGAGATCACGACGTCGCCGTTGCGTGACACCTCGACGGCGCTACCGACCAGCTCGACCTGGGTAAGCGCCGACGGCAACAGCCGAAAGCGTGCCTCCGGTGCCGAGGCCCAGCCCGCTGCCGGTCGCTCATACGCGAGCACTGCGCCATGCGCATTGAAGCCCGAGTCCGCCATCGCCTGACCGACGAACACCGCGGAACCATCGCCCGAGATGGTCGCGCCGCGACCATGCCCACTCGCTTCGTCGAAGGTCGCCAGCGTCCCGAGGTAGCGCGGCTCGTCATCCGACCCGATCGTGTAGAGCCATGCGTCCTTGGTCTGGTCGCGAGCGCTGATGAGCAACGTCGTACCGTCGTCGGTGAGCGCGACCTGAGCCCCGAAAAGCTGCGCAGTCAGCCCCGAGCTCGCCGCTGAGATCGATCGCTTCGCCGACAACGTGCAGCCGTCCCACGCGAAGAGGCCGACCTGCCCGCTGAAGCCGCCGACCGTCAGGTTGCCGACCGCGAAGCGGCGCTTGCCGCCCACACCGGCCCCACTCAGCGTGACGTCGAGATCGGGGGCGTTGAGCAGCTCCGGATCGGTCGCGTCCGCATGGCCCTGCGGGTTCTCGCCACCACGTCCGGTGAGGACGACCTCGACAGGCTCGCCCAAAGACGGCGGCGCAATCGAGAGCGTCGCGAGGTAGCTACGGCACCCGGTCGGCGTGAACGTCAGCGGGATGTCGACGTGCTCACCCGCCCCAAGCCCCGTGACCGTGGCGGTCCCGAGGTCGAAGACGTCGGTGTCAGGCCCCGACAGCGAGACCGGCGTCCCGCCGAGATCGAGCGTGCCCTCACCGCCATTGGCGAGCCGCAGGTTCGCCTCTTTCGAGACGAGCGTACGGACCGCGCCGAAGTCGTACGTCGACCCGACCGGCTTGCCATCGATCATCGCCACCAGCGAGGAGAGCGCTGTCGCTGTGACCCCTTCGCCCGTGAGCGAAAGGACGATAGCCTCGTCCATCGCCGCGGTCTTGATCGCCACGCGCGCCACCGACGACCCCGGCGAGTGCGGCGCGAACACGATGTTGAACGTGAGCGACTCACCGCGCGCAAAGCGTGTGGTCGCCGGCTGGTTCACACGAAACGCAAGCCGGTCATCACGCTCGACCAGCAGCGGCGGCGACCCCGTCAGCTCGAGCGGCGACGGCCCGAGGTTCTTCAGCTCGACCTGGACCGCGACCCCATCCGACCCCGGCTCGGTGTCGGGGAACTCGATCGTCGGCGACAGCCCCGCTAGCGTGCCATCGATGTAGAGCTCGAGCTTGGGCGGAGGCTGCGCGGCCTCGTCACAAGCCACCAGCAAGCACATCGAAGTGAGGAGCGAAAGGGAGGTCTGGCGCAGCACAGGCGCAACCTATAGATCGGCCGCCTACTGAGCAAGCGTTCCGAGTTAGCCGCTAAGCACCCGGGAGCGGCCTCGAACTACTTTCGAACGGCGACCTGGACGCAGGAGCCCGATTCTTTCTTGTAGCCGACCTTGAAGGGCAGCACCTTGACGTCCTTGCGGGTCTTGTAGGCGTTCGCGAGCGAGCGCTGAATCCCCTTCAAGAACAGCTTGTTGGCCTTGGTGAACTTGCCGTAGAGGGTGACCGTGAAGGCCTTCTCGAGCTCGCCGTAGTCGATGCCGGTCTCGTCCTGCCAGACGCTCGGGGCGCGGGTCAGGATGGCGCTCTTCACGACCGAGAAGAACGACTTCTGCATGAGGTGCGAGGCGGCCTTGGTGACGACGCGGTTGGCGGCCAGCGACTCTATCCACTTGCGCTCGTTGTCGTGCTTGCCGAGGTTGGTATCGGACAGGTCGAGGAACACGTAGTCGAGCAGCACGGTCCTGGTGCCGGCGCGCATCGTAAGGCGCACCGAGTCCCAGGTCGCGACGTCGCCCTTGTTGCCCGGGTGCACTTCGAGGTCGGACCCCGTGGCGTTGATGCGCATCGGCTCGAGCTTGTCGATCGTGTAGCCGAGACGCACCGCGAAGGCCATCAGCGCCGGCGTGATGCCATCGAGCACGCTCGCGTTGGCGGTGTCGCGCTTGAGGTCGTCGGTGTCGTAGAAGCCACGCAGGGTGAAGCTCTCCCAGCCGCCGCGAAACGTGCGCAGGTAGGTGTTGAGCTTGTCCTTGGTCATGCCCGTCATGTCCGGCGGCGGGCCGCCTTTCTGGAGGGCGACCAGTACGTAGCGGCCAGCGTCGGGGTAGAGGATCTGCGCGGTCGGGAAGTCGGGCCCGGCGAAGGGGTAGAAGATGGTCTCACCCGCTGTGCGCGTGAGTTCCGTCTGTGACCATTCGCGCATCGGCTTGGCGATCTGCTTGTCGAACGTGTCCCATAGTTGGGCTGTCTTCTTCGTGTAGCCCTCGAGGATGCCGCCCTTGTCGGCGCCCGCCTGGTCCTTGTCGGTCGACATGCCAGCCAAGACCTGCGCGGTCGGCGTGAACTCGAGCGCGATCGCGGGCGAGGCTGCGAGCGCGGTCGTTGTGAGGACGAAGGCGAAGAGGGACGACTTGAGCATGGGCCACTCCGGGACGCGTTTTGCAGCGCGCTTAGATCACTTTTGAGGCGCGCTGAAAAGCTTCCAGATGGGGCCAGGCATTCCCCTGCGTGCGCCGTCGACTTCGCGGTCATGGCCCAAAGCCGCAAGTTTTCGGTAGCTTCTATCTTGGTGTAAAGTGCTTCTTGACGCTTGACGCGTCGCCGAGCCATGCTCCCCTCGATGCAGCGCATGATCTCCCGCACCCGCAACGCACTTTCCATCTCATGGAGCGACCGGCGTGCAGCGCTCGCGCGCGATATCGCGATGCTCACCGGGCGAACCAAGGTGTCGCCAATCGTGCGCAGGTCGCTGCCGCTCGCGACTCCGCTCGCGCTGGGCGCGCGCTGGCTGACGATCGTCGAGGTCGTCGCCGAGACGCGTGACGCGGTGACGCTCGTCTTCGAGCCGTCGTTGCCGGCCTGGGCGCCAGGCCAGTTCCTCACGGTCCATGTCGACGTCGCTGGCGAGCGGCTGCGTCGCGCCTATAGCCTGTGCACTCGACCCGGTGACCCACGCGGACCGGCGATCACCGTCAAGCGCATCGCGGGCGGCAAGGTCTCGAGCTTTCTCGTCGCCGAGGCACGCGTCGGTATGCGGCTCGAGGTGCGCGGGCCGTCGGGGCAGTTCGTATTGCCTTCGCTGGCCGCAGCGTCGGATGCAGGTCGTCATGTCCTGCTGGTCGGAGGTGGGTCGGGCATCACGCCGCTCGTCGCGCTCGCCGAGGAGGTGCTCGAACGAGGCGCGCGCGCGACGCTGCTCTACGGCAATCGAACAGGGGCCGACATCATCTTCCGCGACCGGCTCGCCGCGCTCGTGGCCGCTTCGCAAGGGCGCTTGCAGGTCCGTCACGTGCTCGAGGACGGCGCTGGAGCCGAGGCCACAGTGGGCCGCCTCGACGCCGATCTGCTCGCGCGTGAGCTCGCCGAGCTGAGCGCCGATGGCGCCTTCGACGCGATCTTCTCGTGCGGCCCGGCGCCGATGATGGACGCGTTGCGTGCGGCACTCGCGACCCATGCGATCGATCCCTCGGTCCTTCACGAAGAGCGCTTCCAGAGCCTCGGTGCGCAACGTGGCAAGGCCTTGCCGACCAGCGCGCAGTCCTTGCGCATCACGGTCGGCGGCCGCACCAGCGAGGTCCTCGCGCGTGGCGGCACGACCGTGCTCGAGGCAGCGCTCGCGGCTGGCTTGCCGATGCCGTTCTCGTGCACGATGGGCGGCTGCGGTGCCTGTCGCGTGAAGCTGCAAGGCGAGGTCGTGCACGACACGCCCAACGGTCTCAGCGCCGAAGAAGCGGCGGCTGGCTACGCCTTCGCATGCATCGCGCGGCCTCTCGGTCCGTGCGTGGTGGTCGTATGACCGCGGTCGGCTTCAGCGCTGCGCGCGGCGAGCCCGATGACTCCGACGGGGTGCCCGGACCGGATGGCACGCGCTGGAACCTGCGCATGAAAGACCTGTGCGAGGCGACCGGCCTCCAGCGCCAGGCGATCCACTTCTACATCAAGGAGGGGCTCCTCCCCGCGGGCCTCAAGTCGTCGCGCAACATGGCCTGGTATGGGGCCGTGCACGTCGATCGGTTGGCCCTCGTGCGGCGGCTCCAGCACGAGCGCTTCCTGCCCTTGAAGGCGATCAAGGCCGCCCTCGATGACGAGCACGACCAGTTCGGTCCCGTCCAGCAGGCCTTCATCCGCGACGTGAAGCGCCACGTCGACCGCAGCCTGCGCGGCCCGGACCGCATCGAGGCGCGCCCGGTTGCCGACGTGCTCGCGCGCAACAATGTGACCCCGGCCGAGCTCGCCGAGCTCGATCGCCTCGGCCTCTCACCGGTCGTCTTGCACGACGGACAACCGGTCATCGCCGCCGACGACGTATGGGCCGTCGAGGTGCTCGCCGAGCTACGCAGCCTGGGGTTCACCGAAGAGGCCGGCTTTCACGTGAGCGACCTGGCCATCTACGAAGAGGCAGTCTCACAGATGTTCGAGCGCGAGACCGCAATGATCGCCGAGCGCCTCACGCACTTTCGACCAGCGCAGGCCGCCCACATGGTCGAGCGCATGCTGCCGCTCGCCCACCGCTTCATCGAGCGCTACCATGAAGCCAAGATCCGCCGCTTCTTTGCGGCCTGGGAGTGAAGCCATGTTGTCCCGACTCGCCCACAAGCTGATGCCGTCGATCGTGAAGCAGCGCCTCGCCACGTGGGGCGAGAACTTCGCCGTGCTCGGCGAGATCAAGGACCCGCGGGTGATGGGCTCGCTGCTGCCGTCGGCGGTGCGCGGCCTGTTTCTGCGGCGGGGCAAGCAGGGTGTGCCGACCTCGATGCCCGCGTCTCACGACGCCTGGTTCGACTGGACCTATCCGTCCGACGACCCGGCCCTGGCCGAGCTCTACAAGCGCGCCAAGCGTGGCCAGTGGGATGGCGAAGACCTGCCGTGGCACATCGACGTCGACGTGCACAACCCCGAAAGGCCCCTCTTTCCCGATGGGTTCCTCGACTTCAAGCTCGGGGCCGAACTCGGTATCAAGGTCTCGTCGAAGGACCAGCGCCGCCTCATCGTCGACCTCGGCACCTGGTCGTTGTCGCAGTTCCTGCACGGCGAGCAGGGCGCCCTCTTCGCAGCCGCGCAGGTCACCGAAGCCGTGCAGCTCATGGACGCCAAGTTCTACGGCGCGACCCAGGTCATGGACGAGGCGCGCCACGTCGAGGTCTTCTCGCGCTACCTCGACCAGAAGGTCGGCAAGCTCTATCAGGTCAACGACAACCTCTTCACCATCATCGACGCGCTGATGACCGACAGCCGCTGGGACATGAAGTTCCTCGGCATGCAGATCATGATCGAAGGCCTCGCGCTCGGTGCCTTCTCGACCCTGCATGCGCTGACGAGAGAGCCCCTCCTCAAGGAGCTGCTCGCGCGCGTCATCCAGGACGAGGCGCGCCACGTGCACTTCGGCGTCGTCGCCCTGCGCGAGCACTTCACCAAGCAGCTCTCCGAGAAGGAGCGCGCCGAGCGTGAAGACTGGGCGTTCGAGATCGCGATGCTGATGCGCAATCGGTTCCTCGCCCACGAGGTCTACGACGAGTGGTTCGGTGGCACGAGCGTGACCCGCGCGACATGGAAGCAGTTCGTCGAGCGCTCGCCCGGGATGGAGTACTTCCGCATGACGATGTTCAGTCGTCTCGTGCCGAACCTGCGCGAGATCGGCCTCCTCTCGCCGCGCATCCGTCCCCACTACGACCGCGTCGGGCTCTCACGCTACTTCGATGGTCGTGCCGCCGACGTGCTGGTCGCCAACGACTTGCTCGACGAGGCGCCGCCCTTCCAGTTCAGCGCCTGATCGCTCGCCGCGTGCCCGGATGTGTTTTCTAGAGGAGCACGAACCTTCGCCTGGCAGGCTCGAAGGTCGCGTCAAAAGTAGACGCGCAGGTGGGCGGTGAAGTCGACAGGGTCGAGGTCGACATAGGGGACGAGCAGGAGCCCGGGCCGAAACTCGAGCACGATGTCGATCGGCGCCGCGATGAAGTCGAACTCGAGCCCGAGCACGAACGACGCGCCGAGCGCGAAGTAGTCGTGATAGTGCTTGTCCTTGTGGCGGTAGTCGTTGTTGTCGAAGCCGACGCCGAGGCCCGCACCGATGTTCCAGGCGAGCTCGAAGGCGTTGCCAGCGCGCGTGATGACCGGCATCTCGAACAGGTAGTCGGCCGAGAAGCCGAAGCCGCCCCAGTGACCCCAGCGGTCATCCAAGCCACGGCCGCCGAACTCGCCAAGGTTGAACTGAAGGGCGTTCTTCTTGTCCACGAAGTACTTGGCCGATAGGCCATTGGCGATGGTGCCCATGCCGATGCCGAGGCCGAAGCGACCAGGCGTACGGATCGGCTCTGCCGCAGCGATGCCGCCCAGTGATAGGAAGGCGAGGCTCCCGCAGATGATTGTCTTGAGCATGAAGGCTTCTGTCTCCTCGGGCGGCGACCTCGCCACTTTCGCAGTCTACACCGAACGTAGCTTGCGCGGGCGACTGTTGTAGTCGAAGGTGCCGTTAGGGCGTTCTTCTATGAGCGCTTCCCCCCCGAACGCCGATCGAACCAGCGCATGAGTCACCAAGACGAACCTGCCCCCGAGGCTTCGCTCGAGAATACGCCCGAGCGGCCCGACATCCGGCGCTTCACCGACTATCGCGCCTTCCTGCGCGAGATGGTCACGTTTCTGCGTGTGGTGCGACCGGGGTTCAGCTTTCGCAGCTTTGCACGCAAGGCCGGCTTCGCTTCGCCCAACTACCTCAAGCTCGTGACCGATGGGCTGCGCAACCTCGCGCCGGAGTCAGTCGACAAGTTCAACAAGGGCCTCGGGCTCGGCAAGCGCGAGCAGGAGGTCTTCCGCATCCTCGTGATGATCGCGAACGCGCGCGACGACGACGAGCGCAATGCCTTGTTCCTGCGCTTGCGCGAGCGGGTCATCCGCGACGATGTGACACAGATCCGCGACGACCAGTTCGCGGTCTATGACGTGTGGTGGGCGCTCGTCGTACGCGACATGGCGCAGCTACCGGACTTCGAGCGCGATGCGCGCTGGATTGGGCGACGCCTGCGACCGCGCATCCGTACCTCGCAAGCCCAGCGCGCGCTCGACCTGCTGTTGCGGCTTGGACTGCTGGTCGCCGAGCCCGACGGCAAGACGCAGGTCGCGGAGCGGACCATCTCGACCGGACCCGAGGTTCAGTCACTCGCGGTGCGCAACTACCACCGGGCGCTGCTCGAGCTCGCGGGTCGGGCGCTGGACGAGGTGCCGCGCGAAGAGCGCAACATCACTTCGGTAACGCTGGTCATGTCGAAGGAAGGTTATGCCGAGGCGGTCGAGGAGATAACGAAGCTGCGGCGTCGCCTCCTCGAGATCTCCGACAGCCAGCTCGTCGTGCCGAAGCAGGACGCTGCAAGCGCCGTGGCCGAAGCCGGTGAAGCGGAGCGTGAAGTGTTCAGCGCGGTCTTCGCGCTGCTGCCGGTGACCCAGCGCGTGCGCGAACGTCGCGGTGCGGGTGAGGCGCCGGCGGATGACGAAGCCCGTGCTAGCTTCGATGACGAACCCGAAGACTGACCTGTGAGGTCCTGAGTGAAGCCTGGCTCCAAGTGCTCTATCCGTTCGTCGCTTCCTAGCGCTCCCTGGCTCGCGGTGTTGGTGAGTTTCGTGTCGCTGTCGTGCGCGGGCTCGGAGACCGGCAATGGCATGAAGACGCGGACCAAGTTGCCGGTCTCGATCCAGATGCGGCTCACCGCACCGGGCGCAGCGGCCGAGCGACTGACGCTGCTGGACGGTGACAACACCTCGTTCGAGATTTCATCCGCCTGGGTGTCGGTCGAGCGGATCGAGTTCGTCCTGCCGTCGGGTGACGCGTGCGACGAGCTGCCTGGCGACGTGCAAGCCTACAGCGCGGCTTGTACCGGCAAGGGCGACCGGGTGCGCATCGATGGCCCGTGGGTGGTCGACCTCGTGAGCGGCGACTTCGAGCCACCGCTCGTGGGGATCGATGTGCTCGACGGGACCTTCGACAGCATCGAGATGAAGCTCGCGCCGGGTTCGGCAGGTAGCGCTGGTATCGAGAAGGACGACGTGCTCGATGGCGCGACGCTCGACATCGCTGGCGTGGTCGCGCTCGGCGCTGGGGTGTCGCGGCCATTCGGGCTCACCCTCAAGATGACGGTGCAGAGTCGTTTCGTGGATGGCGGCGCCGTGATGATCGGCACTGATGCCGACACCGTGCAGCTCTCGCTCGACGTCAGCAACTGGTTCACGTCCCTCACGCTGGGGAACTGCATCGTCGCTGATGCCGTGCCGTCGCGCGACGGCGTGCTGCGACTCGAAGACGCTGAGAAGCGTGCGTGCGGCGATGTGTCGCACGCGGTGCGGCAAGCGCTCAGCCTCACGGGCAAGGCCAAGGTCAAGAACAAGCACGGCGACGACAGCGAGCAGGACGACTGAGTCGCCCTCAGCGTCGCGCCCACTCGCCGTTGCGCCGCGTCAGGTTCAGAGGCGGCTCGAACCACGGGACCGCGGCGCGGTCGTTGGCGTCGGGGTAGAGGCGCTGCAGGACCTGCCTCACGAGCGGGGCCGCGCCACTCTTGCCGAGCTTGCGCTGCATCGGGCGGCCATCGAAGTTGCCGACCCACACAGCGACCGTGTGTAGCGGCGTGACCGCGACCGCCCAGTTGTCGCGGAAGTCGCTGGAAGTGCCGGTCTTGCCGGCGACGCGATAGGGCAGATCGAAAGGGCCGGCGAGGCCGAAGCCGATGCCGCGTGCGCGATCATCTGAGAGCATGTCGAGCAGCACGAACGCGGTCGCTTCCGAGAAGATGCGCTCGCCCCCCTCCCGCGCATCGGCCGCGGTTCGGACATTGTCTTTCGCGCGCGCCACCCACGACACCGGAAGCTGACGACCGAGGCGGCCGAGCGTCGCGTAGGCACCCGCGAGATCGACGAGGCGCACCTCGCCGTTGCCGAGCGCCAGCCCAAGACCGTAGTGATGCGCGTCCTCGGTGAGGGTCGTGAGGCCAGCCCTTCGCAGCAAGGCGAGCACCGTCGGGACACCGACCTGTGCGAGCGTCGCGACGGCCGGCACGTTGAGTGAGCTGCCGAGCGCGGTGCGCACATCGACCAGGCCGTGGAACATGCGGTCGTAGTTCTCGGGGATGTAGGCCCCGGTCGGGGTCTGGAACGTCGTCGGCTTGTCGTCGAGGACCGTGTCGTAGGCGCCGCCGCCCTCGAAGAAGGCGGCGTACACGAACGGCTTGAGCGCCGAGCCGGGCTGGCGCAGGGCGATTACCCCGTCGTTTTGACCGAGCGCATCGTGGTCACGGAAGTCGCGTGAGCCGACCCAGGCGAGCACTTCGCTGCTGCGCGTGTCGAGCACCACCGCGGCGGCCTGCATGCGTCCGAGCTCGGCGTCCTCGGGGGTCTGGGCTGCGAGCAGACGCTCGATGTCGGTCTGCAGCTGGTGGTCGAGGGTAGTCGCCAACGTCGCCGGTCGGAACTGCCCGGGGAGAGCCTGGATGCCACTCGCCGCGAGGCTCGTCAGGTGCGGCGCCTCCGGCGTACCGCGGCGCGGCATGAGGTTGAGAGGCTCGGCGCAGGCGGTCTGCCAGGCGAGCTCGCTGATGGTGCCGCGCTCGTGCATGAGGTCGAGCAACCAGCGTTGGCGCGCCTTGGCGCGCGCGAGATGGCGATAGGGGTTGAGCAGCGTCGGCGCGCTCGGCAGGCCCGCGAGGAACGCGGACTCGGCGAGCGACAAGAGTGCTGCCGGCTTGCCGAGGTACATCCAGCTCGCAGCCTCGGCGCCGACCAGCTGGTTCCCATACGGCACCCGGTTCAAGTACTGCTCGAGGATCTCGTCCTTGGTCAGGGCGAGCTCGAGTCGCCAGGCCCACACGATCTCCATCAGCTTGGTCGGCAATGTCCGCCGTAAGCCCTTCTGCAGAGTGAGCTTTACGGTCTGCTGCGTCAGGGTCGAGGCGCCGGTGCGCGCCTCGCCGTGAGTCGCATCGATCCACAGCGAGCGCGTGATCGCCGCGAAGTCGCTGCCGGGGTGCTCGTAGAAGCGCTTGTCCTCTGCCTGGATGGTGGCCAGCACGAGGTTCGACGCGAGTTCGCCGAGCGGCACCCAGCGCCCCCGCGTCTCGTCGCTGGAGAGAACCTCGCGCAGGATGTGACCCGAACGATCGAGCACCAGCGTACTGGTCAGGTTGTCGTGACGCAGCACCTCCTCTGGGAACGGCACCAGCCCGACCCACCCGAAGAAGGCGATCACCGCGAGGCTCGCGGCGACCACCCAAGAGCGCAGCTTCGGGAGGCCCACCCTCATCGCACCACGAGTTCACTGGCCTTGGATTGTCCATAGATATCAGGGTGGTACATCTCGTGGACGCGTGCCGCGGGCGCGATGAACGAGCCGGTCGAGGTCACGCGCGCGAGGTACGTGTAGCTGTGGCGGCCACTCGGCATCACGTCCGAGAACAGCACGACGCGGTCGTCGCGCTGCTCGGTGTGGTTGAAGACCTCGGGGCTCCAGTAGTCGCGATTGTTCGGGTCGTCGGTGAGGGGGCTCAGCGAGGCGCGGGTCGTCGCGAAGTCGAGCGTCACAGGCTCGAGGCCGGCGGGCAGCGGGTCGTCGACCGCGACATAGCGGCGGTCTTCGGGGGTATCGACGATGATGTCGACACGCACCATGTCGCCCGCCTCGACCTTGTCATTGGCGTTGGCGATGACCTGCCCGGCGCGTGGACCTTCGGCGATCTTGTAGCTGCGGGTAATGTGGAAGCCGCGCGCGATCGCCTGCCTGGGGATCTCCTTGGGGGCATAGTCGAAGCTCAACGAGAAGTAGAGCGGGGCGTCGTCGCCTTCGCGCGTAATCGTGAGTTCTTTGCCGTTGGCCTTGCGTGCGAGGTACATCGGCAGGTGCAGCGTCTTTGGCGCGAGCTCGTCACCGCGCATCGCCTCGCTCAGCCACACCTGGCCATCGACCTCGACCTTGGCGACGAAGCGCGCCTCGGGGTGCTCGGTCGCGAGGAACGTGTGCGCCAGCGCGAGGATCGCAAACGCGTTGTCCTGAGTGCTCATCCAATGTCCACCCTCGCGTGCTTCGAGCAGGCCCTTCTGCACCTTGGGTAGCAGCGCGTCGTCGGGACGAATCGCCTCGAGCGTCATCGCCAGGAGCGCCAGGGAGCGCACGTCGGAGTCCATCGTCGAGTAGTAGTAGCGCTTGTCGTTGCGCTCGAGTGTGGCACGCTCACCATCGATTCGCACGGTCGCGACCACCTCGTCGAGCAGCGTCGTCGCCATCGTGCGGTCACCGTGCGAGGCATCGATCGCCAGCGCAAGAAGGAGCTTCCCGAAGTCGGGCAGGGTTGCGCGCTTGTCGAAGAGGGTCGCCTGGAAGGCCGGCTCGGGCGTGCCAGCGAGCGCCAGCACGTAGGCCGCAAACGGCTTCACCAGGTCGATCTCCGAGTGCCACTCCTCGCGCGCGGTCGCGGCCTGGTCGCGCAGGATGTCGCGCAGGTAGCTCGTGAGACGGTCGAGCGAGGCGGCCGGCACGTCCAGCCCTGGCATCTTCGAGGCGCGCACGAGCGCCATGCCGGCATAGACCGAGCCCCACGGATGCGGCGTCGTCTCGCCCGGCCAGTACGAAAGCCCACCCGACCAGGTCTGCATGGTGCGCAGGCGATCGAGGCCGGCCTGCGCAAGGATGCGCACTTGTTCCTTGCTGACCCCAGGCAGCTCGAAGCCGCTCTGCAGTTCACTCAGCGCCAGCAGCGGCAGGGTGCCACCGGTCGTCTGCTCGACGCAGCCGTACGGGTACTTCAAGAGGTAGTCGAGGCCCGGCAACAGCTCGCCGAGGCGCGTCGAGGTCAGCGTCACGTCGACCCCACCGATGTCGTCGCGCACCCACTCGGGCACCGCCAACTTCGTCGCGGAGCGCTTCATACTCGCCCCAACGACACCCGCCGCGACCGCGCTGCGCTTGCTCGCGGGCCACGTCACCGGGATTTCGACGCGCACCGCATCTTTGCTCTTCTTGTCGGCCGACGTGACCGTGAACGCGAAGGTCGCGGTGCCCGGCTCGGTCGCACGCACCTTGAAGGTTGCCGGCGTGGCCTTGGCGCTCGCAGTGAGCTGCTGCTGGTCGACCCCTTCGATCTTGACCGGACCGGACACGCTGAGCGCGACGTCGACCGCACCGACCACCTCGGGATCGAGGGCCTGCACGATCGCGCGCGCATCGAAGCTGTCGCCGACCGACAGGAAGCGCGGCAAACCCGGTCGCACGAGCAGCGGCTTCTTCACCTCGACGGCTGACTCGCCGTTGCCGAAGCGTCCATCCACGCTGGCTGCGACCGCCATCAAGCGGAATTTCGTGAGGTTATCTGGGAGGTTGACGGTGACCTCCGCCTGGCCGCTGCTGCCGACCTCGACATCCGGCATGAAGGCAGCGGTCGTCGCGAACGCGGCGCGATAGTTGGTCGCCTCGCCGCCTTCACCGCCGCCGCCCCAGTCGCTCTTCATGCCGTCGTCGGCGACGAGGCTCGACCACATCTGGCGCCGCGACTCAGAGGTCGTGATCGCCAGCGAACGCTCGCGGAAGAAGGCCTTGTGGGGGTCGGGGGTGTGGTAGCCGGTGAGCGAGAGCACGCCCTCGTCGACCGCCATGAAAGTGACGTGACCGGCCATCGGATTGCCGGCCGCGTCGGCCAGCGAGATGGCGACCCGCATCGGCTCGCCGGGCAGGTGCGAAGGTTGGTCGGGGGTGACCGTGACGCCGATCCGGCGCTCATTCGTGTCGACCGTCATGCGGGCGTAGCCGAGGCGGGCCTCCGCGGGTCCGTTCTTATCGCCGTTCATCGGCACACCGAACATCAGGACCGAGACGTAGGCGTTGGGCATCATCGCGTCGCTCACCGGGATCTCGACCAGCGGGGCGGTGCCCGTGAGCACGCGCGTGTCGCGGTAGACGATGCCGTTGGCTTCGACCGTGATCAGCGCCTGGGCGGACAAAAACGGCGACTGCACCACGAAGCGCGCGTTCTCACCGACCTTCCAGGTGTCCTTGGCGGCGACCAGCTCGACGTGGCCCTCGGAGCCTTCGGCCCAGCTGGCGCCGTTGCCCCATACCCAGACGGCGTCGCGCGCCTTCATCGTGCGACCCTTGGCGTCCTTGCCCTCGACCTCGAACCAATAGAGGCCCGACGACTTCGTCGTGAAGCTCGTGCGCACCGGCGTGAGCGCACTCTTCAGCGTGCGCTGCGAGAGCACGACCTCGTTCACCTCGCTCTGCCAGGTGAGGCCGCTACCCGCGGTGACCACGCGCCGGCTCGTCCAGCGGCGCTCGATCCAGCGGATAGTGAACTCCTTGTCGGCGACGGGCTTGCCGTCCGGGGTCAACGCGACCGTGTCGACGTCGATGTTGTCGCCGATGCCGGTGAACGTGGTCGAAGGGTGGATGCCGAGGTAGTGATCGGCCGACTCGACACGCAGCGAGCTGCGGCCGGTGACGACCTGTTGGTCGACGTCGTTGACCTCGACCTCGAGCTGGAGGCGCTGCGGTCCGAGCTGCAGCGCCGGCCCAAGTGCTCCGATGTCGGCGTCGATGAAGAGGCTACCGTCCGCATCGAGCGTGCCCTGGCCGGTCGCTATCGACGCGACCGCGTTGCCCTGCGGGCTCCATCTGTCCCACGTCCAGCTCGGCACTTCGAAGCTGTAGCCTTCGTAGCCGGTCGGGCTGAAGTCCGCGTCCTCGCGGTTGATCCACCAGCGCACCGTGGCGTCGACCATGGGCGCACCATAGTAGTAGCGGCCGGTCGCCTTCGCGGTCAGGTGGTCGCCCGAGTCGACGGGCAGCGCTGCGACTTCCGGAGTCGCGGGAACCACCTTCGCGACCGCTGTGGGCGTCGTCTGAACGCGCGCAATGTCGTTCACTTTCACTTCGAATGTGTTGGCGCGGTAAGCCTCGACGCGGAACGACCCATTCACGGTACCGCCCGCCGTGACCGGCGCGACGCGGCGCGGCGTGGTGGTCGTCGGCGTGGGGATGGCCGCGGCTTTCGGCGTAACATCGGTCGGCGAGATGTCGGCCACTTCGATGTCCCAGCCGCCGAGCGCGGCGGTCTCTGCAAGCGGCACGTCGAGCTCGAAGTCACCCGTCGGGCCAACAGCGACGTCGGCCTGGGTCGTGTGATCGCCGAGCGGGTTGGTGACCGTCATGCGCAGCGTCTTGGACTCGACCGCTTCGAGCTTGCCCGCGCGCTCTACCCGAACGTAGCCCTTGACGTGCACCGTCTCGCCGCTGCGATAGACGCCGCGCTCGGTGAAGACGATGCCGCGTAGCGCGTTGGCGTGGTCGTCATAGGCCATCTGAAGGCCGAACTCGTAGGGCTCGGAGCGGTTGGCGTAGTCGGCGAGGTCGATGAACGCGAGGTCGTCGCCACGGCTCGCAATGATGGCTCGCGCGTCGTTCTCGTTGCTCGACTTCATGCCGGCCGTGGCCATGCCGTGCTCGTCGGTCGTGTAGGTCCAGAGCACGGTGCCGAGGCTGTCGATCGCTGACACTTCGACGCCTGGTTGCGGGAGCTGGTCGACCAGTGAGGTCACCCACACGAGCGTGCCTTCGACGCTCGCCTTCACCGACAGGCCGAGCTCGGTGACCTGGATGAGCGACTGGCGAACCGGCGGCTCGTCTGCGTCGCCGTTGCGTTGCGCCTCGACGCGTAGATAGACGATGCCGTGTTGGCCGTTGAGCGGGAGCGGCACCGGCACGTCGACCGAGCCCGCATCAGCACCTACTGGGTTGATGGTCGTCGTGCGCTCGACGGTCGCCTTGGTGAACGAGAAGCCGCCCCACGACTCGAGGTTGCCCGCGAGAAACGAGGGCAGGGTGGCGCGTGTGAGGCGGGTGGTGCCGATCGTCAGGCGGCCGGTGTGGGCGGCGCCGACGTTGATAGTGAGTGGATTTCCCACCTTGGGCGGCACGATGTAGCCCGTGCCCGCGGGCAGCGCGAGGTGTGCGCGTGGCGCCTCGATGCGGACCTTCTCCTCGTACGTCGCGACCACGTGATCGCCGCTGGTGTTGCGGCAGCGCTCGTTGACCGTGACCCTGTACTCAGTGCCGACCCTGGCGTTCTTCGGCGTGAACGCGACCGACCAACCCTCGACGTTCATCGGCCCGAGGTCCAGCGCCGGCGTCGTGTGGATGCAGCCCGCGAGCGAGAGCGGGTCGATGTCGCCGTTGAACGAGACCGTCCAACGGTTGTCGGAGGTGCACACCGGCCAGCCGCACGCGACGTCAGTCACCTGCAGTGGCTCTGGCCCACGGACATAGGACACCAGCTCAGTCCCGAGCGGCAGGCTGTCTTGCGCCTGCAGTGTCCCGGCCACCCGTATCCGGTACCAGTGTCCGGTCTCCAGGGGCTTGTTCGGGCGGATGACCCAGCTCATCGAGTCGCCTGGCACCGAGCCTGCGACTGCCGGCACGCCGGCTGCCGTCGCCGCTGCCACCGCTTCGAGCGAGAACGTCAGGGGCTGGGTGCGCCACGCGACGAGGTCCTCCTTCGAGGAGGCGCCGATGAGCTCGATCGCCTCGGCGAGGCGGTTGGTGCTGATCGGCCGATCGGTCGTGAGCGCAATCAGCGCGTCGGGCCAGAGCGTGGTCGGGTACATCAACGTACCAGCCTCGACACGCACACCGAGCGGACGCGGCGCGGCCTGCGTGGCCGAGTTGGCGGGCACCGCGGGCGCGACCGCACGCGCCGGCGAGCCCGGCGGCACGAAGTCGGGGTCGGTGCTCGTGATGATGCGCTCGTCGACGAGCTGCTCGGGCGGGGGGAACACGCTGGGCAGAGCGGTTGGCACCGGTCCGATGGGGTCGGCGGGTGGCGCGCTGCAAGCGAGCACGGAGCTGGCGGCAAGGAACAAGGCAAGACGCATGGAGGGCCTCCCGAGATGAGCTGTGGCCTGCAACGCAATCGGCGTGCCAGTGGGTGTTTGCACGTGTCGGCTCGCCACAGTTCGCGGTCGGAGCGTGAGCGTGGTCAGCGGGACACAACGTACGTGGCGCCCGAGACACAGTCGCGCAATGATCTACGCGAGCCGCGTAAAACAGGCGCCTTGACGGGATCGGGCCATTCGCATAGGCACCTCCACTCGCTCAGGAGAGCGAAGGAGGCCGCAATGGTGCTCGATTGTAAGACGTTCTACGAGTCGTTGAAGGGCGCGGGGCTCGACTTCTACGCGGGCGTTCCCGACTCGCTGCTCAAAGACTTCTGCGCCTATGTGACGGACAACACCCCGCCCGAGCGCAACGTCATCACGGCCAATGAGGGCAGCGCCATCTCGCTCGCGGCCGGCTACTACCTGGCGACCGGCAAGCCGGGCGTCGTGTACATGCAGAACTCCGGCCTCGGCAACACGGTCAACCCGCTGACCTCGCTGGCGGATCAGGCCTGCTACGGCATCCCGATGCTGCTTATCATTGGATGGCGTGGTGAGCCCGGCAAGAAGGACGAGCCGCAGCACGTCAAGATGGGCGCCATCACGCGCGAGGTGCTCGACGCGATCGGCGTCGAGTGGGCCGAGCTCCCGCAAGAGCCCGAGGCCGCTGCTGCCGCCATTGCGCACGCGGCCGAGCGTCTCGCCGCGCGCCCGGCACCCTTCGCGTTCCTCATCCGCGCGGGCACGTTCGACAAGTACAAGCTGCAGAACAAGCTCGTCTCGCCGTACGGCATGAGCCGCGAGGAGTCGATCGGCCTCGTGCTCCAGCACCTGCCGAAGAACGTCAAGATCGTCGCGACGACCGGCATGCCCTCGCGCGAGCTCTACGAGCATCGCGAGATCCGTGGCGAGCGCCACGACACCGACTTCCTGACGGTCGGCTCGATGGGCCACTCGTCGCAGATTGCGCTGGGCATCGCGCTGCAGAACAAGGACCAGAAGGTCTATTGCCTCGATGGTGACGGCGCGGTGCTGATGCACATGGGCGGGCTCGCGAGCATCGGCACCAGTGGCTGCGTCAACTACAAGCACATCTGCCTCAACAATGGCGCGCACGACTCGGTCGGTGGCCAGCCGACCGTCGCCTTCGAGGTCGACCTCGCGGCCGTTGCCAAGGCGTGCGGCTACAAGGCGACGTTCGTCGCGACCAACGCCGAGGAAGTCGCAGACATCTTCCCGCGCTTCGAGACCGCCGAAGGGCCCGCGTTCTTCGAGATCCGCGTCAAGGTCGGTCATCGCGACAACCTCGGCCGCCCGAAGATGTCGCCGGGCGAGCTCAAGGTCGCGTTCATGGCGGCCCTCAAAGAGGCGTGAGCAAGATCGCGCAGCCGTGTCGTCACTGGCACGGCCTGTCGGCGCCAATGCTTTACGAGGGCTTGGCCTTCGGCTAATGCAGGTCACCGCTCGGGGCGCGCGCTGACATCAGCGCGCTGAGAAGAACCCGTCGAACCTGATCCGGCTAATACCGGCGGAGGGAAGCGAGCGTCGGATAGGCGCGCGTTCCCTCCCTTGGCTTGCCTTGGAGGTCCAACGTGACGCAATCCCATCTTACGCGCTCCGATCTCGCCCCTGCCGCTGAGCCGCTGGCGCTGCCCCGCCACGGCGCGGCCAACCCGTCGACGCTGGCCCAGGGCACATCGCCGGGATCGTTCGCGTTGGCGGCGGATGTCGGTGGGCCGCGCATGTTCTCGTCACCCGACACGCCGGGCATGCCGCAGCCGAGCGACAAGACCGCGTGGGACTTCATGCCGAAGGACTGGACCTTCGATGGTCAGCGCTGGCACGCGCCGGCTGGCTTCGAGCCGATTACGCAGCTCGAGCATGCGCGCCTTGGCACCATCACCGCGGAGATGAAGCGCGTCGCCGAGCGCGAGCGTCACCTCACGCCGGAGCAGGTCCGCGACGAGGTCGCCGCCGGCCGCATGATCATCCCCGCCAACAAGGTGCACCTCGCCTATGGGCTCGATCCCATGGCGATTGGCCGCGCCTCGAAGACCAAAGTTAACGCCAACATGGGCGCGTCGCCGGTCGCGAGTTCAACCGACGAAGAGGTCGACAAGCTCCGTTGGGCTGAGCGCTGGGGCGCCGACACCGTCATGGATCTCTCGACCGGTGGCGACCTCGACGCTTGTCGCGAAGCCATCATCCGTGCGTCGAGCGTGCCGATCGGAACGGTGCCGGTCTACTCGATGATCATCGGCCGCAAGATCGAAGACCTCGGCTACGCTGACATCCTCGAGGGCTTGCTGCACCAGGCCAAGCAGGGCGTCGACTACTTCACCGTGCACGCGGGCGTCCTGCGTTCGCACCTGTCGCTCGTGAAGGACCGCCTCATCGGCATCGTTTCGCGCGGCGGCTCGCTGCTCGCGAAGTGGATGCTCACGCACGGCGAAGAGAACCCGATGTACACGCTCTACGAGGACATCTGCGACATCATGCGTCGCTACGATGTCAGCTTCTCGTTGGGCGATGGACTGCGTCCGGGCGGCCTCGCCGACGCGACCGACGCGGCGCAGCTGGCCGAGCTCTCCACGCTGGGAGAGCTGACGGAGCGCGCCTGGCGTAAGGGCGTGCAGGTAATGGTCGAGGGACCGGGCCATGTCCCGTTCGACCAGATCGAGTTCAACATGAAGCTGCAGCGCCGCCTCTGCCATGGCGCGCCGTTCTACGTGCTGGGCCCGCTGGTGACCGACATCTTCCCCGGCTACGACCACATCACGAGCTGCATCGGCGCGACCGCGGCCGCCTATCACGGCGCCGCGATGCTCTGCTACGTGACCCCGAAGGAGCACGTCGGTCTGCCCAAGAAGGACGACGTCAAGCAGGGCTGTATCGCTTACAAGATTGCGGCCCACGCTGGCGACGTGGCGCTCGGGATCCCCGGCGCGCGTGACCGCGATGACGAGCTGACCAAGGCGCGCGCGGCGCTGAACTGGGAGCGTCACTTCGAGCTCGCGTTCGATGGCGAGTACGCCCGCGCGCTGCACGACGAGGACCTCGACGTCGACACCGACTTCTGCGCGATGTGCGGTCACGACTGGTGCTCGGTGCGCATCTCGAAGGAGATCGTCGAGTTCGCCAGCGGCAAGGACGAGGCCTCGCAGCGCGCCAAAGTCCTGCGCTCGCCCGCACTCTCGCCCGAGCAGCGCGCGATGCTCGAGAAGCGTGGCGTCCTGCCCGCCGAAGAGCTGCATCGGCTCGCGTCGAAGACGAAGAAGGCGCTCGGCGCCGACGAGACGAAGGCCGCCTGCCATTCGGATCTCGCCGACGACGACACCGCGGTGCGCATCCAGGAGGCGACCATCGTCGGGTCGCTGCTGGTCGCGTCGTCGTCCGCGCCCTGAGTCGGGTCGGAGGCGTGTGATGAGGCTCGTTGGTCTCACCATCTACCCGTTGAAGTCTGGGGCCGGCATCGAGCTCGAGCGCGCGACGCTGGTCGCGACCGGACTCGAGCTCGACCGACGCTTCATGCTGGTCGACCGCGACGGCGACTTCGTCACGCTGCGCGGCAACCCGCGCCTCGTCACGGTGCGCAGCACGCTCGCGAACGACACTGTGTGCTTCGAGGTCGCGGCCAGCGGGCTCGAACCGCTGCGCTTGTCGCTTACGCCGGGCGACGGGCCTGTCGAACAGATCGAGGTCCAGATCTGGGGTGACTACCTGCCCGCGACCTGGGTCTCGCAGGCCGCCGACGCCTGGTTCTCGACGTTGTTGAAGAAGCCGGTGCACCTCGTGCGCTTCGACGAGCCAGTGCAGCGTCAGGTCGAGCTGTCCTACGCGCAGGTCGGCGACAGCGTGCAGTTCGCCGACGGGTTCCCGCTGCTCGTCACCGGCACCGCGTCGCTCGCGGCATTGTCCGAGCGATTCGGGCACGAGGTCGCGATGAGCCGCTTCCGACCGAACCTGGTCATCGAGACGAGCGAGGCCTTCATCGAGGATCGCTGGATCCAGATCCGGGTCGGCGCGATCGCCATCGACATCGCCAAGCCGTGCGCGCGTTGCGTCGGGGTCAACGTCGAGCCGGGCACCGGTCGGACTTCGAAGGAGCCGCTCGCGACGCTGGCCAAGATGCGCACCCGAGACGGCAAGGTCTTCTTCGGGCAGAACGCGATTCACCGCGGGGTTGGTGTGCTCTCGCTCGGCGACCAGGTCGAAGTCGTCGCGATGGAGTCCTGATGTCCCGCCTCGTCTTCGCGTTGTTGCTCGTCCTCGCTGCGAGCCCGCGCGCGCTCGCCGCCGAGCCTCGTCCGATCGCCGTCATCCCGGCTCAGAGTGCCATCCAGGCGGGCAAGACGCTCGTTCTGTGGGCGCCCGATCTGCGCTCGGTGCTCGGCTACGATGCGGCGGGCAAGCGCCTGTGGCGCCTCGCGACCGGCGACCAGGGCGGCCTGCGCGACCTCGCTGTGATCGGCGGCAACGTCGTGGTCTACACCGGCACCGAGGCGATCCTGGTCGCGCCTGACAGCGGCAAGGTCCGCGGCCGGCGCGCCAACGTGGAGCTCGGCTCGCCGGGCGGCCCACGCGGCTGCCGCGTCAATGAGCACGACGGGGCTTGCGCGCTCGAGTGCGAGTGCTCGTTTGAGATCGTCGCTTGCGACTCGCTCGCGTCGTTGGGTGAGCCTGCGCGCCTGCCGCACTTCGAAGAGCGCGACGCCGACGGCACGCCGGGCTCTCGCTGCGCGATGTTCTCGGGCGGGCTCATCGGTCGCTCGGGCGACGCCATCATCACGAGCTTTCCGGCCGCCACCGACAAGCCCTTCTTCAGCGTTCCCGAGATCACCATCGCGCGCCACGCGCACACCGGAGCCGAGCTCTGGCGATCGACCGAGCTCGGCTTCTTCGACGAGCAGATGTCGGGCGTGGCGGATGCTGGCACGAACGGCGGGACCTGTTACGCGGCAAGCCGCGCAGGCTCACTTACCGTCTTCGATTGTCAGAGAGCGACCGTGCTCTGGAAGCGGACCATCGCATCGGTCGAAGGGGGCGAGCCTCAGATCGAGGCGACGCCCCAGGGCATCTTCGTGCGCGACGGCACGCGCGTCGCGTTGCTCGACACGCGCTCGGGTCGACCGAGCTGGCAGTTCGAGGTGCCTGCCACGAGCATCGTGCTGCTCGCGGGTATGTCGACCCATGCAAGCAGCGACCGCGTCGTCGGCAAGGCTGTCGGCAAGGCGATAAAGGGCGCGCGCATCTTGAACGTCACGGACGGCAAGATGCTGGGCGACGTCGTCTTCCCGCCGGGTACCGAGCGTTGGCCACGCACTATCGCGGACCTGGGCTGGGTGGTCGTCGGCGGCAAGCGCATCGAGGCCTTCGACGCGGCCGGCATGTCGCTCGGTGGGCTCGGGTCGTCGGCATCCTACCGCGACTTCATGGTCGGCTCCGGCGCGAACATCGCGGCCTGGGACTCGAACGCGATCTCGCTCGCGAACGTAACGACGCTCACCCGGCCCGTGAGCATCAACGGCTCTGGGTTGCGTGTCGTCGCGTACGAAGGTGTCCTCGGGGCTGGGCGCCTGGCCGTCTTCGCGGACGGGCAAGGTCTTTGGGATCCCAAGAAACCGGAGTCGTTCGGCGAGCTGCGCTTGTTTCGTCTCGGCCGCTGACCGCGATCAGGGAGGCGGACCCGGACCGGTCGCGCTCGGCCCGCTCGCGACTTTGGCCGACAGACGGATCCGCCGCTTGTCGGCGCCGCCGTCGCCGCGTGCACTGAGCTCGAGCCAGGCTTCACGGAGCCCGCTTTTTTGCGGCGTCAGCGCGATGTCGAAGTCGATGCGCGCATCGGGATGCAGCATGATGCCATTCACCGCGAGCGGCAGCTCACGCGCGCGGGTCGGCGCGACGAGTCGCCACTCGTCGCTGTCGCACACGATCGCGAAGCCTTCGATGAGCACGTCCTCGCGGCTGCGGTTGACCAACACCATCGCTTCACGGGTGGTCGTCTCGGGCTTCACCAGCCGCTCCGAGTCGAGCGGCACCCGATACGACTCACCGTCATCCAAGGTGCGTCCCGAGATCCCGATCAGCTCGAGCTGACTCTCGGACGCGACCTCGCTGATGTCGTCCCAATCGCGATCGATGTCGGGGGCGAGCCCATCAACGCAGCCTGCCTCACCGACGAAAGCGGTCGCGATCACCGCGAACGCGAGTAGAATCCACAACAACCCCAGAGCCTTCGGCGCGAACTTCGACACCCGGTACCTCGCTTTGCAAGCCGCTCACGCAGCGGCAACGCAGGTAGAGATGGCGCCGGGCGCACGCGCTTGGGATGGCGAAATCCGATCCCCGCGCGTCGTGCGGTCGCGCGCGGGGTTGCTGTGTCCCACGTGTCCCATTTCGGGTGATTTGGGACACTCTTGGTAAATTTACGCAAAGCATCCCAGCCAGGCCGCGGCCAGCGGCCATCCGGCTATGGGTTTTCGCGTTGAAGCCTGCTAGCTTCCGCGCGCAATGAGCAAGAGCACCCTCAAGCCCTTTCGCGAAGCCCTCGAGGCGGGTCATATCGTCGCCGACGGGGCGATCGGTACACTCCTCTACGAGCGCGGCGTCTTCATCAACACCGCCTTGGAAGAGGTCGCGCTGGTCAAGCCCGGCATGCTGCGGCAGATCCACAGCGACTACCTCGACGCGGGCGCCCAGATCCTCGAGACGCACACGTTCGCCGCCAACCGATCGAAGCTCGCGCGCTACGACCTGGCCGACAAGTTCGAGGCGATCAACCGGCGCGCCGCCGAGATCGCCATCGAGGTCGCCAACGGCAAGGCCTGGGTTGCGGGCGCCATCGGCCCTTCATCGATCATGCCGGGCGTCGTCGCCGACAAGGACCTCGACGAGATCCGCGCGATGTTCCGCGACCAGGCCCGCATCCTCGCGGAGACCGGCGTCGACATCATCATGCTGGAGACGTTCCGGCTGCTTAGCGAGATGCGCGTCGCCATCGACGCCGTGCGTGAGGTGTGCGACCTGCCGATCATCGCGCAGATGGCCTTCGACGCCGAAGGCCGCACCGCCGACGGTGCCGATCCGGTTCGTTCGGTGACGCTCTTGAAGCGCTGGGGCGCGACGGTCGCGGGCGCGAACTGCGTCGAAGGCCCGGACGCGACGTTCCGCGCGGCCGCCCAGATGTTGGGCCACGGCATCCCGATCTCAGCCCAGCCCAACGCCGGCTACCCGCGCATGCAGGACGGCCGCCTCATCTACATGGCGACGCCCGAGTACTTCGGGGTCTTCGCGCGCCGCTTCTTCAAGGCCGGCATCGCCATCGTCGGCGGCTGTTGCGGCACCAACCCCGAGCACATCAGGCGCATCGCCAACGCGCGCCGCATGGTCGGCGCGGGCAGCGCCACCGAAGACCTCGAGATCGTCTCGGTCTCGCAGCCAACCGCTGCGCCCGAGCCCCCCAGGGGCATGGAGCCGGTCCCGTTCGCCGAGCGCACGAAGCTCGCCAGCAAGATCGAGCGCGTCTATCGCGAGCGCGTCCAGCCCGGCCTGACGCCGGTGCTCGGGCCCGACAACTTCGTCGTGTCGGTCGAGGTCAACCCGCCGCCGGGTCTCGACCCACGCTCCGCGGTCGAGGCCGCGCGCATGCTGCGAGCCGGCGGCATCGACGTCATCAATATCGCGGACGGTCCGCGCGCCTCGGTGCGCATGTCGAACCAGGCGCTCGCGCAGATCGTCCAGCGCGAGCTCGACATGGAGGTCATCCTGCACGTGTGCTGCCGCGATCGGAACCTGCTCGGGCTCCAGTCCGACCTGCTCGCGGCCCACGTCAGCGGCATCCACAACCTGGTCATCATCACCGGCGATCCTCCCAAGCTCGGCGACTACCCGCACGCGACCGCGGTCTTCGACCTCGACTCGATTGGCCTCTTGCGGCTCGTCAACGGCTTGAATCGCGGCATCGATCCGGCGGGCAAGGCGTTCGGTGCGACCACGCGCTTCGTCTCCGCGTGTGGCGCGGAGCCAGCGGCGCTCGACTATGAGCGCGAGCTGCGCCGTCTGGAAGAAAAGAAGCAGGCCGGAGCGGAGCTGATCATGACGCAGCCGGTGTACGACCCGGCGGTCTTGACCCGCTTCCTCGACGACACCAAGCACCTCGGGCTGCCGGTGCTGGTTGGGCTCTTGCCGTTGGCGAGCTATCGCAACGCGGAGTTCCTGCACAACGAGGTGCCAGGCATGTCGATCCCCGAGACCATACGCAACCGTATGCAACGGGCGAAGAAGGGGGCCGAGGCGCGCAACGAGGGCCTGAAGATTACTCAGGAGACGCTGCTCGAGGTCGCTCATCGGGTGGTCGGCGCGTACATCATGCCGCCGCTCGGGCGCTACGCGGCGGCGCTGGACGTGTTGCAGGTGGTCGGCTACGCGCCGCCGTCGGCCGAGCTGCAAGCCGCGGCGGAGCGCTGACGCGTGAGCCCACCTGAGGGTCAGAAGGCGACCGGGCCAAGGAGGCTCGAGCCTCGTCTCAGTGCGCGTGGGCATCTGCAGCTGCACGAGCCGGAGGACGGCGCGCCGATCGAAGCGCTGCTCGCCGAGCGGTTCGCGACTGCTTTCGCAGCGGGCGAGGGCCAGTTGCTGCTCGAGCTCGCCGCGCGCCACGCGGGCTATGCACTGCCACCAACGTGGGTGTGGTTTCGAGATCTTGCGGCGGCCTACCTCGAGCGGGTGCGGGTCGTGCCGGAGGGCGGCGCGGTGCCGGTCTTCGCGCTCTCCGATAGCGAGTCGGAGGCGATGCTGGCGGCGCGGCCGGCGATCGTCGGCGCCGATCACCTCGACGAGGTGGTGTTGTTCCATCTCTGGAGTGCGCTGGACGAGGCGTTCAGGGCAGGGCTCGCTACCCACGGCGGATCGGTACAGGCGCTGCTCGGCGCCTACGACCCGGGCTGGCACGGTGTCGGGCGGGTGGTCTTCAACCTCGCCGAGAACAAGCGTGAGCCGGAGTATCCGTTCGCGTTCATGGCGACCTATACGACGCGGCTTGCGGCCGGCGGCAAGCCGCAGCATCAGCCGCTCGGGCAGGCGCTGTCCGAGTATGCGGGCAAGGGCCAGAAGCTGCAGCTCACGGCCCTGCTGGTGCCGGTGCAGCGCGCGGCCGAACAATGCGAGTGGCTCGCCGAGATGGTGCGCGCGCAGGAGATATTCGAGCCGCTGAAGCTCACGGTCGACGAGGCGGCGCAGGTCTTGTTGGACGTGCCGCGGCTCGAGCAGGCGGGCGTCGTCGTGCGCATGCCGCAGCAGTGGGGTGGCATGCGACCGCCCCGGCCGCGGGTGCGAGCGACGGTCGGGGCGAATGCGGCGGCCGGGATCGGGCGCGATGCGCTGCTCGACTTCCAGGTCGAGGTGACGCTCGATGGAGAGCCGCTGACCGAAGAAGAGATTGCGCAGCTGTTGGCGCAGGCTTCCGGCCTTGCACTGTTGCGCGGACGTTGGGTCGAACTCGATGCGCGTCAGCTCGCCAAGGCACGCGAGCGCTTCGAGAAGCTGGCGCGCGAGGCGAGCGAAGGGCTCTCGTTCAACTCCGCGATGCAGCTCCTCGCTGGGGCCGAGCTGCACGGCATGGACGTGCCCGACCCGCAGTGGTCGGAGGTCCATGGCGGCGAGTGGCTCGAGGCCCAGCTAACGACGTTGCGCGCGGTCGATCACGCCGTCGATCACGCGGTCGAGGCAGGGCGTGTCGACGGCCTCGCGGGCACGCTGCGACCGTATCAAGCGGTCGGCGTGCGCTGGCTCGATGGGCTCACGCAGCTCGGCCTCGGGGCATTACTCGCGGACGACATGGGGCTCGGCAAGACCATCCAGGTGATAGCGCTGATGCTCATCGCGAAGGCGCGCGGTGGTCGCAGCGGGCCGTCGTTGTTGGTCGTGCCGGCGTCGCTCATCGGCAACTGGTCGCAGGAGCTGGCGCGCTTCGCGCCGTCGCTACGGGTGCTGGTCGTGCATACCTCGGCGTTGTCGCCGGGCGACATCGCGGCCCTCGATAAGACAGCGTTGCGGGCCTACGACGTGGTCATCACGACCTACGGCATGGCCAGCCGCGAGGCGTCGGCCAACTGGCGCGACGCGGTCCGCTGGCAGCACCTGATCGCTGACGAGGCGCAGGCCCTGAAGAACGCGGAGACGCGGGCGGCGCGGGCGTTGAAAGCGATCTCGGCGAAGACGCGCATCGCCATGACGGGCACACCGATCGAGAATCGCCTCGGTGATCTCTGGTCGCTCTTCGACTTCTTGAACCCGGGCCTGCTCGGCACAACAAGCGCGTTCAATTCGTGGATGAAGGGGGCACGCGCCAAGGTGAGCCTCGCGCCTGACGCGACGCGAATCACAGCATCGCCGTGGGGACCGCTGCGCGAGCTGGTCAAACCGTACATCCTGCGGCGCAAGAAGACCGACAAGAGCATCATCTCGGACCTGCCCGACAAGACCGAGATCGACACGTTCTGCAGCCTCTCGCGGCGGCAGGCGGCGCTCTATCAGGAGGCGGTCGACGACCTCGCGAAGAAGCTCGCGCAGAGCTCGGGGATCCAGCGCCGAGGTCTGGTCCTGGCGGCGCTGATGCGCCTGAAGCAGATCTGCAATCACCCTTCGCAGTGGCTCGGTGATGGGGACTGGCGGATCGGCGACAGCGGCAAGCTGCTGCGCCTGAAAGAGATCGCCGAGACGATCCTCGCGACCCAGGAAAAGGTCCTGGTCTTCACGCAGTTCCGCGAGATCAGCGACGTGCTCGCGCGCGCTCTCACGGCCATCTTCGGCGCGCCGGGCCTGGTGCTCACGGGGCAGACGAAGGTCGCCGATCGCAAGGAGCTGGTGCGGCGCTTCCAGGAGGACGAGTCGATCCCGTTCTTCGTGTTGTCGCTCAAGGCGGGCGGCACTGGCCTCAACCTGACCGCGGCATCGCACGTCGTGCACTTCGACAGGTGGTGGAATCCGGCGGTCGAAGACCAGGCGACCGACCGCGCGTTCCGGTTGGGCCAGACGAAGAACGTGCTGGTCCACAAGCTCGTGTGCCGCGGCACCGTGGAGGAGCGGATAGCCGACATGATCCGCTCGAAGCGCGCGCTAGCCGGAGAGATCATCGAGGGCGGCGGAGAGGTGCACCTGACCGAGCTGTCGGACGAGGCGCTCTTGCAGATGGTGCGGCTCGATATCCACGCGGCCACCAGCGAGGCTTGAGTGGCATATTGGAGCCCATTTCCAAAGAGCATGACCGTCGCCGAGCGCAAGGCCCTGGCGGCCGGCGAGGTCGCCGCGCGCAAGAAGTCGGGCGTGACGATGGCGCCGGTCGTGATCGAAGGACGCACCATCGCGACGACCTTCTGGGGACGCTCGTGGTGCGATAATCTCGAGCGGTATCGTGACTTTGCGAACCGCTTGGAGCGCGGTCGATCGTACGTGCGCAGCGGGGCCGTCATCGACCTGCGGATAGGCCGCGGCAAGATCGAGGCGCTCGTCTCTGGGAGCTCGGTCTATCGCGTCTCGATCGATATCGACAAGCTCGACGCAGCGCGTTGGCAGGCATTGAAGGAGTCGTGCTCGGGGTCGATCGCGTCGCTGCTTGCGTTGCTACAAGGCAAGCTCGACGCGGCCGTGATGACGCAAATGTGCGACCAGAACACGGGCCTGTTTCCGACGCCGCAGCAGATCGAGTTCGCGTGCTCGTGCCCCGACATCGCGTACATGTGCAAGCACGTGGCGGCGGTGCTGTATGGCGTCGGGGCGCGCCTGGACAAGTCACCGGAGCTGATGTTCACGCTGCGCGCGGTCGACCCGGCCGAGCTCGTGACGAGCGCTGGCACGGCGGGCTCACGTGCTGGCCGAAAGCGGTCGTCACGCGCGCTCGATCCCGACAGCGATCTCGCAGCGCTGTTCGGGCTCGAGCTCGACGAGCTGCCAGTCATCGAAGTGGCGAGCCGCGCACCGAAAGCAAAGGCGTCGCCGAAGCCAGCAGCAAAGGCAGCCACGAAGGTGCCAGCAAAGGCAGCCACGAAAGTGCCAGCAAAGGCAGCCACGAAAGTGCCAGCAAAGGCAGCCGCGAAGGTGCCAGCAAAGGCAGCAGCGAAGGTGCCAGCAAAGGTACCCGCGAAGCTGCCAGCAAAGGCAGCCTGGAAGGTTCCGGCAACTCGCAAGGGTGCGGCGACCAAGGCACGTCGCTTTTCGTGATGGTCGATGATGGTCGTTCGGCACCTGCGCGCAAGCGGAGAGCGGTGTAGGCTCGGCGCATGGAAACAGATGCGCGCAAGGTGGGGCAACGGGTGACGATCGGGGTCCTGGCCGAGGACCCGCTCGAGGCGGTCGAGGGCATGACGCTCGATGTGATGGAGCGGCCGACGTCGCTTGGGCCGCGTGAGGTGCTGGTCGAGGTGCGCGCGGCGGCGGTGGGCTGGGTCGACCTGATCATGGCGAGTGGGCAGTACCAGCACGTGCCCGCGCCGCCGTACACGCCGGGCCTCGAGTACGGTGGCGTCGTCGCCGACGTCGGGGCGGAGGTCGCGCACGAGACGCTCGGGCGCGAGGTGCTCGTCGATGGGCTCCTCGCGGGACCACGCTCAGTGGGTGCCTATCAGCGCTCGGGCGGGTTCGCGACCTGGGCGGTGGTGCCGGTCGAGGCGCTGCGGGCGGTGCCGAGCGGGCTCTCGCTTGACGAAGCGGTGAGCTTCTTCGGCAGCTACGAGACGGCCTATCACTGCCTCGTCACGCGCGGTGGCCTGAAGGCCGGCGAGACGGTGCTGGTGCACGGCGCGTCGGGGTCGACCGGGCTCGCGGCGGTGCACATCGCGAAGGCGATCGGTGCGATCGTGATCGCGACTGGACGGTCGGACGACAAGCTCGCGGTGGTGAAGACGCAAGGTGCTGACGCGGTGGTCAACTGTCGGGCGACGGAGGCCGGGACCAACGTGCGCCGCTTTCGCGACGACGTGAAAGCGCTGACCGGCGGGGCCGGGGTCGACGTCGTCTACGATGGTGTCGGCGGCGACATCTCGCTCGAGAGCCTGCGCTGCATGAAGTTCGGCGCGCGCTTCCTGGTCGTCGGTTGGGCCGCGACGCCGAATGTGTCGCCGGGCAAGGGGCTGCGTGGGGCGCCGAATGCGAATCAGTTGCCGACCAACCTCATCATGATGAAGGGCCTCACGGTGATGGGCTGCCCGATGGCGATTGCGACGCACACCGACCCGTCGATTCGTGCGCCCCGTGTCGAGGCGCTCTTGCGCTGGGTCGAAGCGGGTCAGCTCAGGCCCTATGTGTCGCATCGCTTCGCGCTCGCGGACTTCAAGGACGCGCTGCGGGCGAAGTGGCGCGGTGACGTGATCGGCGCGTGCGTGCTACGCCCAGGGGCCAATCACGGCGAAGCGAGGCCCATATGACTGACGAAGAAGAGCTGGTGAGCAAGGTCCGGAAGCTGATGACCGAGCGCTTCGGGGGCACCGATGTGGCCGCGCGCAAGAAGCTGTTCGAGGCCTACGACAAAAACGGCGACGGCCAGGTCGACCAGGACGAGATGAAGCAATTGCTCGCCGACGCCGGCGTCGGCAACGGTCTCACCCGCGGCGCCTGGGTGCGCGGCGTCATCAAGAAGCTCGACAGCGACGATGACAAGACGATCAGCTACGACGAACTCGAGCGCATCTTCGCTTCGTGAACGTGCGGGCCACCACCGCGATCCCGCGCTGACGGCCGGTGTGGCGATGGCAGGTAGCCGCGGCGGCTCACCTGTTGCTGTTCCAGGGAGGCACTGCTAGAGGGCTGCGTCTCGTCTGGAGCTTCCTATGCACATGTTGTTCGCGAAGACTCGCTTTCACGCGCATTTCCCGGTGCTTGTGATGTGCTCGGCGTTCGCCTTCGGCGCCTGCGCGGAGGACGGCAAGACCTCGACCGAGGCCGCTCCGAACATCGTGCTGGGCGCTGATGGTGTCGGCGTCGACGCGGCCGACGCGGGCTGCCGGGTCGTGTTGCGCTCGGTCGCGCGCGTATCGAACGGACGTGGCGGCTTCGAGACCGACTGCTCGAGCGGCTCGTGCCGCTGGGTCTGGGAAGGCCACGTCGATGTCGCGGCCGGTTTGGTCGGGACCCCGGCGGTCTTGTTCAAGACCCAGCTCACGAACGACCGCTGGGTCTCGGTCGACGCGGTCGTCGCGGTCGTCGCGAACACCGTGGCAACCGAAGGCTTCAGCGCGTGGACCTTTCGCATCGCCGAGGGCACACCCGCCGAGGGCGAGAGTGGCACCGCGTTGTCACGTGCCCGCATCGACCTCATCCCGTATCTGCGCACGACCGACGGTGGTCGGCTGTTCGACCACAACCGCGTCGCCGACAGCTTCGGGACCTATGCGTTGACGGCTGACTCCGGCTTTGCCGTGTCCGACGACGGCACCACATGCCGCGCCAGCAGCGCCTGGCCGACCTGGCGCTTCTCGTTCGACTTCGCGGAGCGCCTCGACGATGGCCCGGTCATCGCGGGCGGCAGCGTGCGCGTCGCCTATGATGGGCGCCGCCTGCGCGACCACCAGTCGTGCCTGGGCGCACACGGCAGCGTGCAGGCGACGACGCTGAGCGCGAGCTGGCGCTTCGACAACGGCGTCGAGGGCACGGCCGAGGTCGAGCGCTGGGTGTCGAACGCGGGCATCGTGACCGCGACCGTCAGCGAGCCGCTCGTGCCGGTGCCGGTCGGCGCTCGCTCGCTCGAGATGTGGTTTAGCTGCGTGCCCGGCTTCGATGGCGCCCCGAACGTGCGCTACGACTCGGACGACGGCCGCAACTATCGTGTGCCGGTCATCGTCGGCGCGCGCTCGATCGACTGGGCGGGCCACTGGGTGATGTTCCGCGGGCGCGCGGGTGACAGCGTCGCCTTGCCGGAGCCGATCGCCTATCACGGCTTCTCCAACATGGCGCTCGCGCCGCAGCTCTCGGTCTATGTCGAGGGGCTCACCGACCAGCCGGTTGTCGATGCGGCGCTCTTGCGCGCCTGGGTCGAGAGCGACGCGATAAGCTGCACTCCCGGCGGCATGCCGACCCGCGAAGAGCTGCCGCTGTGGAAGACGCACCAGGGCGCCTACGGCAACGACGCGCTCTTTCAGTGGCGCTTCGAGTCGAACCTCGGGCGCTGCCCGCGCGGCGAATATCGCTATCGTTTCGTGTTGTCCGCGGACGGCGGCCTCACGACGACCACGCTCGGCAACGCGGCCTCCAGCGATGACGCCGGGTCCGACGGGTTCCGCACGATCCGCTACGACTAGGCGCTCACCACTGCCAGTTCTTGTAGCGCTCGCGCAGCTCGGTCTTCTTGAACTTGCCGGCCGAGGTGCGCGGGATCGCGTCGACCACGTCGAAGGCGTCGGGGATCCAGAACTTCGCGAAGCGGGCGCCGAGGAACGCGGCGAGCTCGGCCGCCGTAGCGCTCTGGCCCGGCTTCCACACGACCGCCGCGAGAGGCCGCTCGCTCCAGCGTGGGTGCGGTACGCCGATGACCGCCGCCTCGAGCACGGCGGGGTGGCCCATGAGCGCGGTCTCGAGCTCGGCCGAGGCGATCCACTCACCGCCCGACTTGATCAAGTCGGCGATGCGGTCGGTGAGCTGCACGAAGTCGTACTTGTCGATGCGCGCGACGTCCCCGGTGCGGAAGTAGCCGTCGTCGGTCCACTTCGCGGCGGTCTCGGCCCTGACCGCGTCGGCGTTGCGGCCACTCGAGTAGCGGCCCGCGACCCACGGCCCACGCACCTGCAGCTCGCCGCTGGTGCTGCCGTCGTGCGGCACGTTGCCGGCGTCGTTGCGCACGCGCACCTCGACCAGCGGTGGCGGCACGCCTTGGGTTGCACGTAGCCGATAGTGCTCGGCTTCGCCGGCGTCGTCCGACTCGGGTGTGAGCTTCGAGACGAGACCAATCGGCGAGGTCTCGGTCATGCCCCAGGCATGCAGGAGCGTGAGACCCAGCCGATCGAAGTCGCGAATAAGCGACTCGGGCGCGGCCGAGCCACCGACGATCATGCGCAGGCCCGGCATCAGCTTGTAGGCCGTCGGGTCTCTGTCGAGCACCTCGCGGATCGCGAGCCACAGGGTCGGTACACCAGCGGCGCAGGTGACCTTCTCGCTCTGCATCAGCTCGAGCAGGCTCGGCGCGTCGAGGAACGGGCCCGGATGCACCTGCTTGGCGCCCACCAGCGCGGCCGTGTAGGGGAGACCCCACGCGTTGACGTGGAACATCGGCACGACCGGCATCAGCGTGTCGCGGCGCGAGAGAGCGAGCGAGTCGGGCAGGGCCGAGACGATCGAGTGCAGGATGGTCGACCGATGTGAGTACACGACGCCCTTGGGGCGACCGGTCGTGCCCGAGGTGTAGCAGCAGCCAAGCGCGTCGTTCTCGTCGAGCGTTGGCAACGCGACGTCGCTGGGGGCGGCCGCGATGAACGCCTCGTAGTCCTCCATGCCGGCAGGCAGGGCCGCTGTGACGTCGCCGCGGTTGGCGACGAAGACGCGCTCGAAGCGGCGGCCTTCGGGCAGCGTGGCGATGACTTTCTGCGCGAGCGGCACCAGCACCTCGTCGACGATCAACATGCGGTCGCCCGCGTCATCGGCGATGAAGGCGATGTCGTCGGGGTGCAGGCGCAGGTTCAGGGTGTGCACGACCGCGCCCGCGAGCGGGATCCCGAAGTACGCCTCGAGGTGGGCGGCGTTGTTCCACATCAGCGTCGCGACCGCCTGGCCCTTGCCGATGCTGGCCCCGAGCAATGCCCGCGCGAGCCCGTGGGCGCGCTCGATCACCGCCGCGTAGGTGGTGCGATGCAGCGAGCGATCGGGGCGGCGCGAGACGATCTCCACGTGGCCGAAGCGATCGGCGGCGCGGCGCGCGAGCCCGGCGAGCGTGAGCGGCACATCCATCATGGTGTGGGCGAGGGTGATGGGGCCTGGGGAAGCTTGGGACATCGAGGCTGCTCCTGGGAAGGCGAGGCGGTCCGAGGATAGGCGGAGAGGCCGCGCTCGAACAGGGCCGCGCCACGTGTGCGCAAAGCAAGCCTCGCTTGGGCGGCAGCGGCAGCGTAGGCGATGGTCTTCTGCTGGACGCGGTCCGCTTCAATTCGTGGCCCCGATCAGCTAGACCGATGCCTCACGAGGCGCAGATGCACCCGATACCCTGGCCGCCCACTGACTTCATCATGCGCGCACTCGCCGCGGCGCTGTTCGTGTGCTCGGCGTGCAGCCCGCAGGTCGAAAGTGACCTCCCCGACGCAGCAGATGCTTTCCTGGATGCGTCCGATGGATTTGTAGATGCGACGGATGGATTTGTAGATGCGTCGGAGGCGCCGGAAGACGCGCAAGATGGATTTGTAGATGCGTCGGATGGATTTGTAGATGCGACGGATGGATTTGTAGATGCGTCGGAGGCGCCGGAAGACGCGCAAGATGGATTTGTAGATGCGTCGGATGGATTTGTAGATGCGTCGGATGGATTTGTAGATGCGTCGGATGGATTTGTAGATGCGGCGGAGCCGCCGGAAGACGCGTCGGATGGATTTGTAGATGCGACGGAGGCGCCTGAAGACGCGGCCGATGGATGGAGCCCGAGCGAGATCCCGGGCGCACGCGTGTACGTTGCGTCGGCGGGCGTTGCGCTGGCAGGGCCGGTCGTGCCGCTCTGGAAGTGGCGCCGGACCGCGGCTACAGCACCTTGGCATGTGCGCGACGGGGCAGGGCTCGTGTGGTTTCGCGACCGCCTGTGGCTGCTCGGCGGTTGGTTCAATCCGACGGTGCCGGAGTGGAACGACCAGTATACGACCAATGAAGTGTGGGTCTCCGACGACCTCGGCGCGAGCTGGACGCTGGTCCTGGGCCACGACCCGAACCCACCCTCGACCGGGCCAGGCGCCCGCTGGACGCCGCGCCACACGGTCGGCTGGCTCACGCTCACGGTTGCCGGCACGCCGTACATGTATGTCGTTGGCGGTGACTATCTCGCCGTGACGGGCGACGTGTGGCGCTCGACCGATGGCATCGAGTGGGAGCTGGTCACCGACGCTGCGCCCTGGAACGGCCGCATGCTGCAGATGGTCGGCACGCTCGGCGCGGACCTCTACGTGATGGGCGGCCAGCTCGACCTCGCCGACGCGGGCACGGCGTTGTCGGACGTGTGGCGCTCGCGCGATGGCGGACTCCACTGGGAGCGCTTGGCCGATGGGCCCTGGGCCGCGCGCGGCATGGCCTACAACCCCATCGAGCACGACGGCAAGCTGTGGCTCATCGGCGGCGGCACGTACAAGCACTCGGGCCTACGCGACTTCTACAACGACGTCTGGAGCTTCGACGGCACGACCTGGACCCAGGTGCTTGCAGACGGAAGCGCGCCGTGGCTCGGCCGCGAGTATCACAACACCTTCTCGTATGCGGGCGAGCTGTGGGTCGCGAGCGGCTACGGCGAGGACGCGGTCAACCACAACGACATGTGGCACAGCGTCGATGGTGTGCACTGGAGCGAGGTCCCCCCGGTCGCCTTCGCGCCTGGCCACGCGGACGGGATCGCCGTCGCGCCGTTCGGCGTCTTCCACGCGAGCGGCAACGCGATGAACGGCGAGGTGCACCTCATGTCGCGCTCGGTCGAGGGCGCCGCGGTCGTGCGCTGGAGTGAGCTCTCGGGCGCGGGCCCCGACCTGGTGCCGGACGCGTCCGGCGAGGCCGCGCCGATCTTCGAGCCGCACGCGTTGGGTAGCGGCGACGCGGTCGTGTTCGAAGGCAGCGGCTACTTGCGCATCGACCTCGAGGCGTTCGACCCGCAACCCGATGGCCGCAGCGTCTTCTGGGTCGCTCGCACGGCGACCGATGTCCCGCCCGGCGACCAGGTCAACGCCGCGATGACCGTGGTCGGCGACAGCCGCGGCGCGTGCCGCCACCAGGCCGGCTATGCGGGCGACCAGATAGAGCTCGTCGTGACCGACGCGAGCGGCAGCTGGGCGACTGGCCACGTCCGCCGCGGTGAAGGTCAGAACGACGACACGGCGCGCCTCGTCGGCTTCACCCACGCGCTCGATGGCACCGTCACAGCCTACATCGACGGCGTCCAGAGCGGTGCCAGCGAGAGCCAGCCGTACGACCGCGAGCACGTCGCCTGGGACTCGATCGGCGCGGGCTACTCCGGTGGCAGTCGCGCCTCGGTTACGCTCGGCATGGTGGTCGTGGTCCCGGGCGTCATCGACCCTGCCGACCTCGCGAAGCTGGTCGCGTACGCCAGGAAGTGGGGCGTGGGCGAGTAGTCGCGAGCTCGTGAGCGAAGCACGATCACCGGAGTGCGTGAGCGAAGCACAATCACCGGAGTGCGTGAGCGAAGCACGACCATCGGAGTGCGTGAGCGAAGCACGACCACCGGAATTCGCGAAGCGGGGCGCGCGCGGCCTAGGAGCCGCCCCGAAGGCCAGCCTCAGAGGCTGCCGAGGGGCGGACGACGACGGCCCCGCGCGTCCCGCGAGCGAATTCTCAGTCGGTGACGGCGCCCTCGGAGGCGCTGCCCACAAGCTTCGCGTACTTGCCGAGCACGCCGCGCGTCCACTTGTTGGGCGGGGCCGACCACTTCGCTTTGCGCGCGGCGAGCACGTCTTCGGACACCTCGAGGTCGAGGCGTCCGGTGAGCGCGTCGATGTGCACGATGTCGCCGTCTTCGACGAGGGCCATGGGGCCACCGACCGCGGCCTCGGGGGCGACATGGCCAACGACCATGCCGTGGGTCGCGCCCGAGAAGCGGCCGTCCGTGATGAGGCCGACCAGACCGCCGAGCCCCTGACCGATGAGCGCGCTGGTCGGGGCCAACATCTCGCGCATGCCGGGGCCGCCCTTCGGGCCTTCGTAGCGGATGATGACGATGTCGCCGGCGACGACGCTGCGGGCCTCGATGGCGGTCATGAGCAGCTCTTCGCTGTCGTAGACCTTGGCTGGGCCGCGCATGACCGGGACCTTCACGCCGCTTATCTTGGCGACCGCGCCGTCGGGCGCGAGGCTGCCGCGCAAGATGGCGACGTGGCCCTGCGGATAGACGGGGTTGTCCCACTTGCGGATGACCTCGCCGTCGGGCTCGGGGGAGACGTCCGCGAGGTTCTCGGCGACGGTCTTGCCGGTCACGGTCAGCGCGTCGCCATGCAAGAGGCCGTGGTCGAGCAGCATCTTCATGATGAGCGGCAAACCGCCGACGCGATGCAGGTCGACCGCGACGAACTGGCCGGCGGGCTTGGTGTCCGCGAGGTGCGGGGTCTTGACACGGATCGCCTCGAAGTCGTCGAGCTTGAGCGGCACGTCGGCCGCATGCGCGATGGCCATGAGATGCAGCACCGCGTTGGTCGAGCCGCCGATCGCCATGCACACCGCGATGCCGTTCTCGAAGGCCTTGCGGGTCATGATCTGGCGCGCCGTGATGCCGCGCTTCGCGAGGCCCAACAAGGCACGACCAGCGTCGGCCGCGGCCTTTACGATCTCGTCGTCGACGTTGGCCATCGTCGACGTGCCGGGCAGCGCCATGCCCATCGCTTCGATGATGCTCGACATCGTGTTGGCGGTGTACATGCCGCCGCACGAGCCAAAGCCGGGGCAGCTCTTGCGTTCGACGATGTCGAACGTCTCGCGGTCGATGAGGCCGGCCTGGATGGCGCCGACGACCTCGAACACGCTGGCGATGTTGAGGTCTTTGCCGGCGTGGTGGCCGGGCTTGATGGTGCCGCCGTAGACGAAGATGGACGGCACGTCGAGGCGCGCCATGGCGATCATCGCGCCGGGCATGTTCTTGTCGCAGCCACCGACCGCGAGCAGGGCGTCGTGGCTCTGTCCGCGGATGACCGTCTCGATCGAGTCGGCGATGACCTCGCGCGACACGAGCGAGAGCTTCATGCCCTCGGTGCCCATCGAGATGCCGTCCGAGATGGTGATGGTGCCGAACGTCTGGGGCATGCCGCCGGCCGCCTTGATGGCCTCCTCCGCGGCTGCGACGAGGCGGTTCAGGCCCGCGTTGCACGGGGTGATGGTCGAGTGTGAGTTGGCGATGCCGACGATGGCCTTTTCGAAGTCGCCATCGCCGAAGCCGACGGCGCGCAGCATCGCGCGGTTTGGGGCGCGGGTGTCGCCGGTCGTCACCACGAAGCTGTTCTTGTTGTCGCGCTCGGTCATGGCCGTTCTCCCGTGTGGGGCGCGAGGTCGCGCCAGCGGTCGCGGACGCTTACACACCGGGTTGCACGTGTCGAGGGCCTCACGCCAGCGCGGCTGGGCGCTCGATCATCTCTCAACGTCAACTACTTCTGTCCTCGTTCGCTCAACGCGAACCTCACGGCCGTCGCGGTCGAGGGCGCGTTCGCGAGCGTCATCGGCGGGGCCCCGCGGCCGCGGTCGTGTTCCTCCGCGAGGTCCGCACGCGCGCCATCAATGACGCCCGCATCGTCGCCTTGCGCGCGGCCCTCGAGCGCGTCGTCGATCCCGACAGCGCGTGACCGCGACGGCCGACTTCGAGCGCGCGTTGGCCGATGTGGTCCTGGCGCACCAGGACCTCCTCGCGAAGGAGTTCGACGCCACTCGGTCGAGCGCGGTACGCGGCGGCTCGCTCGACGCCGTCATCACGCCCGAGACCTTTAGGATCGTGGAATTCGGTGCGCCATTGTCCAATATCGTGGACTCCGTGTCTTTTCAGTCAGTTGAGAGCTGGGTCTGAGGGGACTCACCCGGTCGGAACCTGGGCCGTCATCGACTGTTGAAGATGTGAATGAGCGCAGCGGCTGATTCGGGTCGAGTTCAATTGGTGGCACAAGGGATGAGCGTTGTTGAGCCGGGTCGAACGGCTAGTGCTAGCGAAGGACGCGCGTGGGTCCGACGCCTACCGGAGTACGCGCGCAGCGTGCGAGTGCATGACCAGCGTTGACGGTGGCGGCCGCAGGCGTCTTGCGAGCGACAACGGCCATGACTGCATTGGGCCGGCCAACGCGATGTAGGCAGCGCGCGCAGGCCGCGGTATGGCTTGGGCATGACCTGCGCGAGCGAGACCTGACATGGCGAGCGACCTCATCGTGACCGAATTCATCGTCATCCCCGGCGATGAAATCAGCGTGACCGCGGTGCGTTCGTCGGGGCCCGGCGGCCAGAACGTCAACAAGGTCTCGACCAAAATCGAGCTGCGCTTCGACCTCGCCAACACGACCGCGCTCGCACCCGGCGTGAAAGCGCGTCTGCTGATCTCGTGCAAGGGCCGCATGGACGCCGAGGGGCGCATCATCATCACCAGCGAGACGACCCGCAATCGCATCCGCAACCTGACCGATGCGCGCGAGAAGCTGGCCGCGATGATCCGCGAAGTGCTCGTGCCGCCCAAGGCGCGGCACGCGACCAAGCCCAGCCGCGGCGCCAAGATGCGCCGGGTCGAGGACAAGCGTCATCGCTCGACCGTCAAGCTGGGGCGCACCACCCGCGGCGGATCCGAAGACTGATTGGGGCCGGCCTCAGTGCGTCTTGCTACGGCGTGAACGAACTCTGCTGCGGCAGCGACGAGTTCACCACGACCAGCGCTACGTCGTAGCCGTTGGCGACCGAGAAGGCCTGCACGCGTGTGTCGACCAGCAGGTCGAAGGCGCCGTCGTGGAACAGGCCGAGGATGCTGGTCGGGACGGTCACACTGGCGGACTCGGCCGGGAACTCGCAGATGGCGGTCGTCTGGCCGTCGGGGTTGTCCTGGTGGATCGTGACCAGAGTCAGGGTGCCCGCGACGCCGCCCGAGGTAGTGAACGTGAGCGGCGCACTGCGGCTCTTGCTTGCGCCGATCGCCGCGCGGTTCAAGACGCCGGGCGCGACAGGGAACGTGTGCGTCACCGGGCCACCGAGGAGCACATCGGTCATCGTCACCGTGACCGCCCCGCCCGCCGTGAAGGGGGCGCCGCCAAAGCCGCTGCACAGGTTGTTGTTCTCTGTGCAACTGAGGTTGCCGCACGTCGCCGAGTCGGCGCCGTGATTGACCGTCGTGCCACCCGGCAAAATACCGACCTGGGTTGTGACGATGCAGTTGGCGACCGGCGTGTCGGTCGTGACGAGCGTGCCGTCCGCGCTGAAGTCCGCGAGCACGCCGACCAGGATCCCGAAACCCGAGTTGATGCCGCAGGTTGCGGTCGCGGCATACTTGATGGTCTGGGGTGCTGCGATGCCGCTGGCGGCGACGTCGACTGTGAGCGCGGACATATCCGGATCGTCGCTGCCGACGATGAAGGGGCAGTTCGCTTCGCCCTCGTCCGGCAACGTCGCGGCGATGGTGAACGTGGTCGTCGCGTCGACCGCGATGACCTCGTCGGGTGCGTCGGTCAGGGTCTGCTCGCAGTTCGTCGGCACGCCCGCCTTCGGGAAGGTCACGCCGCTGACGGTGAGCGGGGCCGTCCCGCTGTTGGTGATCGTGTAGGTCCGGACGAACGCGACGCCGGCCTCGTGCTCGCCCGCGTCATCGGAGCCGCTGATCGGACCGTTGGGCCCCCTGAGCACGATGTGCGGGGTCGCGCTGACCTCGGGCGCGACGTCGATCGTCTCGGGTGCCGCATCGGCGGTCGCGTCGATTGAGACGTCTTCACTGGCGTCGGTCTCGCCATCGGTGGCGTCGAGCACTGCATCCGTCGCGTCCGTCGTGTCCGTCGTGTCGGGAGAAGCATCGCCTGCGCCGTCGGGCGTAGTGTCGTCCGCGCTATCGGGCGCGACGTCGGGCGTCGTGTCGTTGGCCGTGTCGGACGTCGTGTCATTGGTCGCGTCGGCATCGCTGGCGGTCTTTGGGTCGTCGCCGCAGGCGACGATCGGGGCAAGAGACACGAGCAACGAGAGGCTGGCGAGGAAGAGCTTCATGGGATCACCTTGAATGCGGACTGCATGGCTCGTCTCGAGACGGCCGCGGTCGACGTGGTTGAAATTCGTCAATTCTCGTCGAGTCAACGCACGCGCGCACGACGCATGAGCATCGCCAACAAGAGCAACGCACCCGCGAGCCCCGCACCGCCTCCCGTCGTCGAGCCGGCGCAGCCGCCGCCACCTTCGTAGATCCCGACGTCGCCGTCGTCGGCCGGGTCGAGCGGGTTGCTGCCGCGCGCGACTTCGATCCCATCGCCAACGCCGCCGCCATCGGTGTCGGGGTTGGTCGGGCTGGTCGCCAGGAAGGTGACCTCCTCGCCGTCCTTCAGGCCGTCGCCGTCGCTGTCGGGGTTGGTTGGGTTGCTCTGGTATTGCGTGACCTCGGCCCCGTCGAGGAGCCCGTCGTCGTCCGAGTCGGGGTCGAAGGGGTTGGTCCCATAGCGACCCTCGTCGATGTCGAGGAGGCCGTCCTGATCGTCGTCCTCGTCAGCGCAGTCGGGGATCCCGTCCTGATCGGTGTGGGTGCACGTGGTTGTGCAGGCTGGGTAGCGGTCGTCGCAGTCGACCTCGGTGCAGTCGGCGCCGACGCCGAACCCGTCCTGGTCCTGGTCGCGGCAGCCCTCGTTGCAGTCGGGGATCTGATTGCTGTTGGCGTCGGCGCAGCTCACGGTGCAGGTCTTCAGCGTGTCGTCGCAGTCCGCACCGGCGCAGTCGGCACCGACACCGTAGCCGTCGCGATCGATGTCGAGGCAGCCGTCGGCGCAGTCGAAGACCCCGTCGGTGTCGCGGTCGACGCACTCGCTCGAGCAGGTCGGCTGCGTGTCGTCACAGTCCGCGCCAAGGCATGTCGAGCCGACGCCGTAGCCATCGTGGTCGGCGTCGACGCAGTCCTCGGCGCAGTCGGGTGTGCCGTTGTTGTTGGCGTCGGCGCAGCTCTCGCCGCACGCCACCCGGTCGTCGTCGCAGTCGCTGCCGGTGCAGCCGCTGCCGACACCACGGCCGTCGCCATCGGCGTCGAGGCACGGGTCGGCGCAGTCCGGGATCTGATCGCGATCCGTGTCCACGCAGCTCGTCGTGCAGGTCTTCAGCGTGTCGTCGCAGTCGACCCCGGTGCAGCCAGGGCCCGAGCCGTAGCCATCACCGTCGCCGTCGATACAGCGCTGGGCGCAGTCCGCCGTGCCATCGCGGTCGTCGTCGGTGACGCAGTCGACCGCGCAGGCGGCCTCCCGATCGTTGCAGTCAGCACCAGTGCAGCCGCTGCCAGTGCCGTAGCCATCGCGATCGCCGTCGATGCAGGTGTCGGCCGGATCGCAGTCGAGCCGCTGGTCCTGATCGATGTCGACGCAGTTGGTCGTGCAGCTCGCGAGGCCATCATCGCAGTCGAGGCCAGCGCAGCCGCTGCCCGTGCCGAAGCCATCGCCATCCTTGTCGATACAATCGTCGGCCGGGTCGCAGTCGAAGATCTGGTCGTTGTCGACGTCGCGGCACAGCACGTTGCACGAGCGCACGCCCTCGGCACAGTCGGGGCCAGCGCAGCCGGTGCCCTGGCCGAAGCCGTCGCCGTCGCTGTCCTGGCAGGTCTCGCCGCAGTCGGGGGTCTGGTTGTTGTTGAGGTCGACGCAGCTCGTGGTGCAGGTCGGGCGCGTGTCGTCGCAGTCTGCGGCCGCGCAGCTGGCGCCTATGCCGTGACCGTCGCGGTCGGCGTCGAGGCAGCCGTCGCGGCAGTCGGGCACCTGGTCCGAGTCGGTGTCGATGCAGTTGGTCGTGCACGCGACCGAGCCGTCGTCGCAGTCGAGGCCAGTGCAGCCCGGCCCACCGCCGTAGCCGTCACCGTCGGCGTCGACGCAGGTCTCGGCGCAGTCGGGGATCCGATCGCTGTCGAGGTCGGTCGCGCAGTTGGCGGCGCAACGCGGCTCGCTGTCGTCGCAGTCGCCGCCGAGGCAGCCAGCGCCGCGACCGAAGCCATCGCCGTCGATGTCGACACAGTCGTCGGCCGGGTCGCACTCGGGCGTGCCGTCCTGGTCGACGTCGCTGCAGTCGGTGGTGCAGGTCGCGACGCCTTCACGGCAGTCGAGCCCGAGGCAGGCACCGGTGCCGTAGCCATCACCGTCGGGATCGGTGCAAACGGCGACCGCGCAGTCGGTGTCGGCCACGTCGACGGCGCCATCGCAGTCGTTGTCGAGGCCGTCGCTGCAGAACGGATTCTCGAACAAGTTCGAAGGGCTGGCGGTCATCGCCGAGTCGTTGCAGTCGCTGCCGCCGACCTGCGGATTGCCGCCTGCGAGCTCGAGATCGCAGCCCGCGTAGAGTGGGTTCGCGTTGAGCGGGCCCGAGTCGTCGGCGCACCAGCCGTCGCCGTCGCCGTCGCAGTTCAGCCCATACTTCGCGCTGGTCGGCGCGCAATCGCAGCCGTCGCACACGCCGTCGATGTCTTCGTCCTCGTCCGAGTAGAGTCGCAGCGCATCGATGCTCGGGCCGCTCGCGACGCCGCTGGCGTTGGTCTTGTAGAGAAAGCGCAGCGACACGAGATCTCCCGGCACGACCGAGCCGGTGAGGTCGAGGGTCTGCGGCGAGAGCGTGCCGTTCAAGCTCTTCCAGATATTGAAGTTGCCGCCGTTTTTGGCCCACGACACGACCAGCGCGTCGCCGTCGGCGGACACCACACCCCCGAGCACCAGGTCGACCTTGAAGTCGCCGGGGCAGGCACCGGCGGGGATCGTCAGGGGTGCCGTCTCGAGCAGCGCATCCAGGCGATTGGCGGAGGTAGCGGCCCACTTGCCGCCATTGGCGCCAGTCGCGGACCAGCCCCAGGCGCTGCTGCCCGACACGAGCCAGCCACCGTTGTCGGCATCCAGCGCGACGTTCGCGTAGGTCGAGCAGGTCGTGGTGCCGCTGCCACCGCAGTCGTTGTCGCTGCCGTCGGTCTGCCCGTCGCAGTCGTTGTCGAGGAGGTCATCGCAGCGCTCGCGGAAGCTGCCAGCGACGGTTGCTTCGTCCGGCGCGCAGTCGCACAGATCGGGCACGCCATCGTCGTCCGCGTCGGCCTGCGGGACCACCACGAGGTTGTCGAGGTTGAAGTGGTCGGCCGGCTGCAGCATCGAGAAGACGACCGCGTCGACGGGCTGGTCGAACACGAAGCCGCGCCACGCGATGTGGTTGTTGTCGTCGCTGCCGACCTCGATGTCGGGGTCGAAGTGCACGAGCTTGCCTTTGCTGTACGCCTCCATGCCCATCTTGCCGCCGATGTCGCCGACGTCGATGAAGGTCATCCCAATGGCGCGTGCGGGCCGCGGCGCGAAGTCGACGCGCAGGCGACTGTTGGACAGGTAGCTGCCTGGGATCTGTGGGTCTAATGCCCGCGTGCCGTCGCCCGTTGCGACGGTCGAAGGGTAGGGCGAGTCCTCGACCGACAGCGCGATGCCCTCGGGCGAGTCGGTGTCGGCGATGAAGCCGTCGCCGAAGAACGGGCCGAGCTCGCCATCGGGGCGGTCGTTGAAGTCGAGCACGGTGTAGCAGCCCTTCAACGGCAACGCGTCGGTGAACGCGTTGAAGCTGTCGTAGCTCGTGACGACGCGGCCAGCACAGCTCGACAAGGACAAGGCCGAGACGCGCAACGGGTCGATCAGGCCCGGGTTCTGGGCGCACGAGAACGAGCCGTCGGCCTCGACGACGAAGGTCGCGGTGATGCGGGTCGCGCCGGCGGTCGGCGTTATCTCGAGGGCGCCGCGGCTCCAGACCTCGTAAGCGATGTCCTCGGTCATGCCCTGGCCGACGTTGAGCGGGAACAGATCGAAGCCGCCCTTGTCGTCTTCCCAGGCGAACCAGAGCGCGTCGAAGGACTCGCCGTCCAGGCTGAACAGCTCGAGCCCACCGCCGATGTCGAACGCAAGATCGAGCGGCCCGCCCTGCGAGGCGACCTGCCACGTCCACGACAGCGGGCTGTCGCCGAGGGTGTCCCCATTTTCGTAGCAATAATCGATAGCTAGCGACCCGGGAGCGACCGCGTCGCAGCCGTTGGCGGCACCACACTTCGTACGCGCCGCGTTGCAGACCGCGCCCGCCTCGATGGCACAGGTCGCCGAGCAGCCGTCGAGCCCGACGGTGTTGCCGTCGTCGCAGGTCTCGCCGCCGTTGACGGTGCCGTCGCCGCAGGTCGACAGCGTCGGGAAGCCGTTGCAGCCGGTGACCTCGAGCCGATCGACGGTCACGCCCGGCGAACCACCGGAAGGGCAATTGCCGCACTGGTACTCGCCATCGAGGGTCTTCACGTAGACGCTGATCGTCACGTTGGTCGTGCCCGCGGGCGGCTGCCAGCAGTAGGTGCCGTTGGCTTCGTAGGTGACGGTCGGCAGGCTGTCGCAGCCGGGCGACAGGTTCGCGTCGCAGGTCGCGGGCTGGCTGCCGGCAAGGCAGTAGTCGACAAAGCTCATGCCGACCGGGTCGCTGCCGGCCGCAAAGCGCAGGAACACCTGGTCCCAGCCGCCCTCCTCGACCTCCGCCGTGACATCGACGCGGGCGCAGATCTCGCTGCCCGCGACGAACGCGCGGGTCGGCGCGTAGACGAGGCTCGTGCGGTTGGCGGCGGTCGTGATGTCGCCGGTCTCGAAGCACACGAAGCGGTTCGTAACAGCGGTCGCCGGGCACGCCGCGTCCTGTGCCCGGGCCGTCCCAGAAACCGCAGGGAAACCTGCGAGTAAGGCCAGCATGGCCCCTCGGGCGGCGACCCGGAGAGCGGGCGAGAGGCCACGACGATGCAGTGAGATGGCGGCCATGGACGGTTCCTCGGTCTTCGCTTCTATAGGTGGAGCGCGCGCCCCTATAGCGGAAGCGTCGTCGCGACTTCAAGGCCCGTTGTGTTCTCGCGCGACTTGGCCAAGACTCGCCTCAGGGTCCGAGCGCGAGAGCCATCACGTCGACCACGCGACGATCGGCGAAGTCGAAGACGAGCCATCTCGCCTGCTCGCGGGATGGCCGCGCGAGGTCATCAATTCGCTAGGGGGGGGCACATTGAACGTCACGAAGCGCCTTGTATTCGTAGGTCGGACTCTCGTCTGCGCCAGCTTTGCCTCGGGCTGTCTGTTCGCTGGCGGCGCTCACGCCGACGACGGCTTCGACAACGAGCTGTTCGAGCCGTTGCCGGCCCAGGGCCGTGCGATCCTTGGGGTCGGTACCAGTCACTCGCTGCTCCAGGGCGAGTTCTCCGCTGGCGTCTTCTTTCACTACGAAGACGACCCTCTGACCCTGGTCGAGCCCGACGATCACTCGAAGGTGATCTCGCGCCTCATCGACTCGCGCCTCACGGCCGAAGTGCTTGGCGCCGTCGGCATCGTCGATTGGCTCGACATCGGCCTCGCGCTGCCGATCGTCGTGTCTCAGTCGGGCGCCGACCTCGCCCCGGTCGGCCGCCCCGGCGAGACGGTCGGTGGCGCGGTCGGCGACCTGCGGCTCATCCCGAAGTTCACGCTGCTCGGCGGCGCCGAAGGCTTCGGCCTGCACCTCAGCGTCGTCGTGTCGCTGCCGACCGGTGACCAGGCGCAGTTCGCCGGTGACGGTGGCGTGCGCATCCGGCCGATGCTCGGCCTCGACTACGCCGCCAGCGGCTACCGCGTGGCACTCGAGGCCGGCTACGAGATCCGCGGCGAGAACCGCGCCTCGACCTATGTCAGCGACGACATGATCCGCTGGGGTCTCGCGGGTCGGGTGCCGCTCTCCGCCGACCTGCTCGACCTGCTCGTCGCGACCCAGGGCACGATCCAGACCGCCGACGGCATCGACCCGCTCGACCCCAAGAAGACCTTGAGCGATGCGCCGCTGGTCAGCGTCGAGGCGATGGGCGCGCTCGAGCTGTCGCTTGCCGACGGCCTCGTCATCACGGCTGGCGCGGGTGCGACGATGGTCTATGCGGTCGGCTCGCCGGACGTGCGTGCGTTCCTCGGGGTCGCCTGGACGAGCCCCGGCGGGGCCGCCGTCGACAGCGACGGCGATGGCCTGACGGGCAGCGATGACGACTGTCCCGACGCGGCCGAAGACCGCGATGGCTTCCAGGATCAGGATGGCTGCCCCGACGTCGACGACGACAAGGACGGCGTGCTCGACACCGCCGACAAGTGCCGCCTCGAGCCCGAAGACATGGACGGCGTCGAGGATGACGACGGCTGCCCCGACCCCGACGACGATCACGACGGAGTGGTCGAAGGGGACAAGTGCCCGCGCGAGCCGGAGGACAAGGACGGCTATCAGGATCAGGACGGCTGCCCTGACCCCGACAACGATGGGGATGGCATCCCCGATGTCGCCGACAAGTGCCCCGACGCGCCCGAGGACAAGGACGGCTGGGACGACGCCGACGGCTGCCCCGACCCGGACAACGACGGCGACGGGATCGCCGACGGAGCCGACAAGTGCCCGGACCGGCCCGAGGTGATGAACGGCGTCGACGACACGGACGGCTGCCCCGACACCGCCGAGAAGGGCATCTCGCTCACCGCGACCGAGATAAAGATCGACGGCAAGATCAATTTTCCGCGTGATTCCGATAGGATCAACGCTGACTCGTTCGCGTTGTTGGACAGCGTCGCCAAGGTCTTGAGCGAGCATCCGTACCTCACCAAGGTGCGCGTCGAAGGACACACCGACAGCGAAGGCGTCGACACGATCAACCTCGCGCTGTCGCAGCGTCGCGCCGCCGCCGTCGTCGCCTACCTCGTCGGCAAGGGCGTCGCACCGGCGCGGCTCGCGTCCGAGGGCTATGGCGAGGCTCGCCCAATGATGAAGAACGACACCCCGGCGGGCCGCGCGAAGAACCGCCGGGTCGAGTTCAAGATCATCGAGATCGCCGGCAAGCCGCTGCCCGAGTCGCCGGCCCCGTAACGCGACAGTCGGCAAGCTTGTTGGACGCGCCGCGGGCTTCCGGTAATACGGAGCCCGTACACGTCGCTGCCCCGGGTGGAGGGCTCGCGGCGCTGTTCGTGAGCGAGCCTCGAGCTCGTTGCGAACGGTTTGCAGGGGAGAGGTTGGCGATGAGGAAGTTGCTCGTATCGATGCTCGCGTTCGTCGCGTGCGGTGGTAGCACGCCGGTGGTCAAGCCGGACTCGAAGCCCGACCCGAAGGCGCCTGTCGTCTCCGCCATCCCGAAGGTCCAAGGCAAGGAAGGCGTGGTCTTCTCGCCCGACGGCAACGGGCTCGAGCTGCGCGTGCTGGCGACCGGCGACAGCCTGTTCGTCGAGGCTGGCACGCCGCTGAAGCTCCTCAACGAGCAGAGCGGCAAGGGCCTCGGGCGTGCCGACGCCGAGGTCGAGATCAACGGCAAGGTCGGCATCCTACCCAACCGCAACGTCCTCGTCGGCGACCGCATGCGCATCTCGCCGGTGTCGAAGATCGCGCTGTTCGTGGCCACCCGCGAGTGTGAGCCCGACTGCGTGTCCGACGTGTGGGCCCTGCACCCCGACGGTCGCAAGCTGCTCATGACCAACAGCGCGCGCGACGCGGCCTTCGCGTTCTCTCCCGACGGCCTCCAGATAGCGGTTGGCGGGCGCGGCCTGTGGCTCCTCAACATCGGGACATGGCGCGTGTTCACCTACAGCGAGTTCTCGGCGCCGACCTTCGCGCCCGACAACTCGCTGTACGTCCGAGGCTTTGGTGCGACCGACAACGTGATGCGGCTGTTCTTCAACGGCCAGGTGTCCGAGATCGCGAGCGAGCCCGGCGCTCCCACCCTCGCGGTCCCCGATCCGGTCACCTTCGATGACGGTGGCAATACGATCGTCGCGACCTTCGCCCGCCCGGGGGGAGACAAGACGGTGCGCGTCCCGCGCTGAAGCCGAAGTCGGTCGTCCCACGTCGCTCGGTTGCGCCGATCTTATGTAGCGCAAGCCTCTGGTTGCAGGGCCGCGTGGGTCGTGGCTCTATGCCGCGCGAGCGGATGCGGGTTCGTTCGATCTGCAGGAGATACTCATGAAGATGTCGATGACGATTACCGCGATGGCGCTGCTGGCGTCGTTGGGATGTGGTGGCAAGAGTGAGACCCCGGCGGCGGGTGCGACCCCAGGCGCGGAGAAGCCGGGCAAGGTCATCGACCTCACCGACAACAAGGAGGTCGAGCGAGTGGCGACCGAGTCGCTGCAGGCCTACCGCGACAAGAACCTCGAACGGCTCGCCGATCTCGGCCCGCCCAAAGCGCGCGAGAAGCTCATCTTCCTCGAGCCGCGCAACCCGAACTACGAGACGCTGCTCGGCGACAGCTCGTGGCGCATGAAGGCGCTCAAGGCCTGGGACGGCAAGCTCATCCGCATCGCGCGCGGCGTCGACGACAACGCCATCGCGTGGTTCCACGAGGACGCCGAGTGGACGTACGGGGTAGAGGTCCGCAAGGACAATGGGCACTGGTACTTCTTCGACATGAAGCAGCAGTCGAAGACAGCCGCTCCGGGAGCGCCTGCTCCGGCGCCTGCCGCAGCTCCGCCGGCGCCCGTGGCACCGACCACGCCCTGAGCTCGACTCCGCGGCCGGAGGGCCGACCCAGGACGGTAGCGGCCGAGGCGGTGCGAGAATTCGTGAGCGAAGGCCACGAAGTGGCTGCCCGCGAATTCGCCGAGCAGGCGAAGCCGTGGCGAGGCGAGTGCGACCATCATCGATGCCCTCGCGCGGTCAGGGCGCAACCAGGCGAGTTGGTTCGTCTTCGACGCACCGAACGTCGCCGGGGGGGCGCCCTGACTTTCGCGCTCGGAATTAGCGGGCAGCCTGACTTCGTCAGGCCTTCGCTCGCGAATTCAATCGGGGCTTGGCACTTCGAGTTCAGGTGCGCTGGTCGGCGGCAGGCGGTAGCCGCCGTAGACGACGATCTTGGCGCGGGCTCGCGCGGCTTCGAGCCACGCATCGCGGGCATTGCGAAAGGCGCGGCTCCGGAGCTCGCGCCGAACCTGGGGCGCTACCTCCTTCAGGGACTTCTGTCGGTCGCCGCGACGCGCGATCACCTTGACGAGGTAGTAGCCGTCAGCGCCCTCGATCGGCTCGGAGACCGCGCCGATTGCGAGCGCCTTGGCGGCCGCGAGCCCCCGCGTCTCGAGGGCTGTGTCGCTCAAGAAGCCGAGGTCAGCGTCGCTCGGGTCGGCGCTGACCTCCTGGGCGACCTGCTCGAACGGAAGGCCGCGTGCGATGCGAGCCTGCGCGGCGAGCAACATCTGGCGCTTCTGAGCGCGCGCGCGCTCCGGCTCGCCTTGTTCGAACCCCAGCCTCACGACCGCGACGCGGGTCGCCGCGTGGACCCTGAACGCGCTCGTCCTGGACTCGTAGTCGGCGCGCACCTCGGCGTCGCTGAACGTGGGCTTGCCCGTGACGAGCAGCTCGGCGCGGAGCTGGCGGCGCAGCTTCTCGGTCATGGCGGCCAGGTTCGAGCCATTCACCGCGAGCTGCCGCTCAAAGCGACGTGGGTCCCCGAAGTGCTCCCCGTAGTCCTTCAAGATGGCCTCGACCTCGGCCTCTGACGCGACGATGCCGGCCTTGTCGGCGGCCTGCTCGAAGAGCGCGTCAGCGACCAGCTCGGCGACGATGCGGGCCTCACGCGCGGTGACGCGCGAGGCGGGTAGGGTGTCGAGCGAGAGGATGCGAGCGCGTTCCTCGTAGAAGCGCTCGCTCGAGATGGCGACGCCGTCGACCGTCGCGATGGGGCCGATGATGCGCCTGCCAAGAGGCTCGGCGCTCTTCTTGCCGGGGCTCATTGCACGAGTGGCAAGGGCCACGAGCGCAGCAGGCGCGACAAGGTCGAAGCGCATGCGCGCTCCTTCGCCGCCCCGCGGCTTGCCCCGCTTGAGCGGAGGCTCGGCGCCGACGACTATCACGAGCGGGTCCTCGATCGCCGCGAGCGCGAGCACGCCCTCGTGCCGCTCCAATCCGACGACCTCCAAGAGGCGCGCGAAGCCCGTGGGCTGCATGCGGATATAGCCCTGGCTGCGGGCCGCATCGCGCGCCCACGGGTCACTGCCGAGCCCGCTCGTGACGGGCTTGGCGCCAACGTATCGCCTCCGGCTGCCGATGCTGTCGCCAAGCGCCGTCGCACGCTCGGCGCCATCCTGACCGAAGGCCATGGCGAAGCGCTTGCCCTTGGCAGCGAACGCGAGGCTCGGGTTCTTGCCCGCGTAACGCTCGACGCTCGCGACATGCGCCGGGTCGAGCGGCTCTCCCTTGCCGCGCATCGCGAGCAGGCGCTGCCAGTCGAGCGTGAGGTCGAGCGACGCCGTGCGCATGCCGGCCTCGGCGGACCGCACGTCCTTGCGGTCCACGCCCACACCGACCGCCGTCATGCCGCTCATCAACAAGCCGAACGTCTCGCTCGCGGTCGGCGGTCGCTGGTCGCCGAAGAACGCGTCGCCGGCGCGCAGCAACATCGCCTCGGCTAAGTCGATCACCGCGGTCTGCAGCGCCACCGCGTCGGGCGACTCGAGCACCGCTTCGAACGAGAGCGGCAGGCCAGTGCGCGACCAGACCGCGATCGGACCACGCGACATGGCGCTGATCGTCTTGAGCGGCCCAAGCACATCGTCGACCTCGGTCGGCGTCCACGGTCGCGCGTTGGCTTGCTTCTCGAGCAGCTCGCGGAGCTTGGTGGTCGCTTCGTCCGCGGAGTCGACAAAGCCTTCTTTGGCCGTGCCGACCATCACCAGCCAGGCGTCGCTCGGGACCTCCTTGAGCAGGTTGCCAATCGAGCGCTTCGCGTCTGCGACGACACCGGTCTCGAACCTGGTGCCCACGATCCCGGTCAGGGCGAGCGAGATGCGTGGATGGTCGGAGCCGGGATCGATGGTGAGCGCGGCCCGACCGACGCCCTCGATGAGGGTGTCCAACGCCTCTTTGCTGTCCTCGCCGCGCTTGCCGATCAGCCCACGGATGAGGCCGAGAAAGCGCTCGAGCTCGACCTGGTAGATCGCCTTCAGGTTGGCGACGTGCGCTTCGATGACGATCGGGTCTTGCGGTGTCCAGCTCGCGAGCTTCTTCAGGAACACCGAGTGCGTCTTGAAGAGGTCGCCAGCGACGCTCACGACCACGAGGTCCGGGCCGAGGTGGTCGAGGTAGAGCGTCGGGGTGCCAGTCACGATGATGCGCCCCGACTTCTCGGCCGCGAGCCTGTTGGCGCTGTTCGAGCCTGGCGTGAGCGAGAGCACCAGCGTCGGCAGCGCTCCAAAGCGCTTGGGATCGATAAGTGCGAAGCGCACCGGCCTGGACGCATCGATATCGGCCGCGCCCGGGCCCATACTCGAGAGCAGGTGCATCTTTGGCACGTAGCGCTGCAGGTCTGCTTCGACCGACGCGACCGACTTGAAGCCGCCGACCACCACCACCTCGGGCGGGATGTCGGCGAGCGTCGTCACCGCCAGCGGACGGCGCGGCGCGGGTGCAGACGCCAGCGCGGGCGCCCCGAGCAGCACGACGAGCGCGGTGAGCGACACGAGAGAAAGAATGGCTGGGCGTAGCATCACGGTGCCTCATTCGACTGGAGCCGGAGAGGAGAGCACCGCGCCGCCCGTTCGACAACCACCTCGCGATGCGTTCGCGCAAGCGACCGAGCGGCTGCCTCGGTCGCTTGCGCGCCGTCGTCGCCAAAAAAACAAAAAGGCCTCGATGTGAATCGAAGCCTTAGGGTCTGGAGCGGGTAATCGGGTTCGAACCGACGACATTCAGCTTGGGAAGCTGACGCTCTACCAACTGAGCTACACCCGCAGAGCGATTCCGTTCCTAGCCAACACCACCGTGAGTGTCAAGGGGCGAGAGGCTACTGGACGATGGTGGCCATGTCGTCGAGCAGGGCCTCGAGCTTGGCGTTGGCGCTGCCGGCCGCGAGCGCTGCCTTGGCCTCGATGACGAGCGCGCCGATGCGCAGGGTCTTGTCCTCCATCTCGGCGCGCAGCGCGTCGAGGCGGGCGTTGGTGCGCTCGAGCCGCTGCAAGAGCTCCTGCTCGCGTCGGCGCTGGCGGTCGGAGTCGACCACGCGCCGCAGGACGAGCGGCAGGTCGCGCCAGAAGCCGCTGTCCTTGATGACGTACTCGGAGACCTTCTGACGCCAGGCCTCGACCACGAGGTCTTCGCTGCCGGCCGAGGTCATCAGGACGAACGGGGCGTCGACGCCGACGTCGCGCAGCTCGGTCAGCAGATCGAGACCGCGGGTGCCGGGGATGCGGTTGTCGACGAGCATCACGTCGAAGGACATCTGACGTGCGAAGCGGATCGCCTCTTCCGAGTCGCGCGCGAACTGGACCATGCCAAAGCCGCTGCCTTCGCGGGTCAGGGCTTTGCGAACGAGGAGCTGATGCTCGGGCTCGTCTTCGACGACGAGGACGCGGATAGCGTCGGCTTCAGGAGCTTCTTCAGGATTGGACTTGTTCATGGCTCTGTCGTTGTCCACCCGGGCGCACTGCGCGTCAAGGACGACGGCCCTGTCCGGTCTGTCCGGTGTTGGTCCTTGACTCTCGCGCTCGGCTATGAATGATCCTGCCTCCTCGCGCGCGCCCCGGCCTCGGCCTCGGACCTGCGCGAATGCTCTCGAATGGAGAATGCCGATGGCCCGCGTGACGATCGAAGACTGCCTGGACAACGTCGACAACCGCTTCGCGCTCGTCATGCTTGCCGCCAAGCGCGCCCGCTCGCTCGAGGGCGGCGCCGAGACGCTGGTCGACCCCAAGAAGAACAAGACCGCCGTGCGTGCTCTGCGCGAGATTGCGGCCGGCAAGGTCGCGTTCGATCGCGGCGTGTCCGAGCTCCTGATGACCTGGAACACCGGTCGTAAGTAGGCGCCCTGTGCCGAAGGTGACGACGATGAACCTGCGTCACCTGACGGCGCTCGCATTGACCATGGGGGCGGCTCTCAGCGCCTGCCCCGGCACCCACTTCGATCCCCCCGCGGAGCCCTACACGAGCGCTGATGCAGTGCTCGAGCTGGCGCGCGACTACATCGCCTCGGGACCGCAAGAAGCGGTCATCGAGGCGCGCGCATCGCAATACAGCAACGCGGGCGGCCTGAAGGGGAAGGTCCTCATCCTCGCGCAGCGGCCTGGCCACTTGCGTATGGAAGGCCTCTCACCGACCGATGACAGCGTCTCGGTGCTGGCGACCGACGGTGAGCGCTTCACCTCGTATCAGCGCGGCCAGAGCACGTGCTGGGTCGGGCGTGCGTGCCCATCGAACGTCGGGCGCTTCGCGTCGGTGCCCCTGTCGTCCGACGAGCTGGTCGGTGTGCTGCTCGGTCGGCCGCCGCTCATCCCGTACGACAGCGTCGCGATGAAGTGGGACAGCGCCGTCGGCGCCTATCGCCTCGACCTCGAAGGCGGGGCGAGTGATCTCGGCATGGCCCACGGGCGCACGCAGCGCATCTGGGTAGCGCACAGCGATGGTCGCATCGTGCGCACAGCGCTTCTCGAGGAAGGCAAGACCAAGGTCGACGTGACCTACTCCGAGTTCAAGCGTGTCGGGGAGCGGTTGGTGCCTGCTCGGCTCGACGTGAAGCTCGCGCGCGAAGAGACAGACCTGCGCCTCGAGTATCGCGACATCGACTTGAAGACCGCGCTCGAGCCGACCGCCTTCGTGTTCGAGTGCCCCGCGGGCACAAGCCTCGAAGAGATGTCCTGCCAGTGACCGTTCGAGCCTCGTGGGAGCCGTCGTGAGCGCAAAGAAGAGCAGGTCGCGTGGTCGTTTCATCGTGCTCGAAGGTATCGATGGTGCCGGCACCACGAGCCAGCTGCGCTATGTCGTCGAGTGGCTCGAGAAGCGCGGCGAGCTGGTGCACGCGACGCGTGAGCCGACCGATGGCCCCATCGGCTTGATGCTGCGCCAGGTCTTGCGCGGGCGCCTCGTGTCGACGCCCGGGCTCGCGCGCGGCGACAGCAAGCCGCAGCCGCTCGACGCCGCGGCAGTGGCGCTGTTGTTCGCGGCCGACCGCATCGACCACCTGCAGAACGAGGTCGTGCCGCACCTCGATGCCGGTCGTCACGTCGTGTGCGACCGCTACGTGCTGTCGAGCCTCGCCTATCAGAGCCTCGAGTGCGACCTGCGCTTCGTGCGCAACATCAACGAGAAAGCCATCGCGCCCGACCTCACGGTCTTCCTGCGGGTGCGGCCCGAGGTCGCGATGTCGCGCATCGAGACGACCCGCAGCCAGAAGGACTCGTTCGAGCAGCTGCCGCTGCAAAAGCGGGTCGCGGCCGCCTACGACAAGCTCGTCGAGAGCTATCGCGACGGCGAGCTGGTCACGCTCGACGGCGAAGAGGAGATGTCGATGGTCACGTCGCGGATCCGAACCGCGCTCGAGCGCTTGTTCTAGTTGATGGCCTCGCGCGGCCAGCGCGCAACCAGGCGAGTTGGTTCGTCTTCGACTCACCGAACGTCGCCAGGTCGACGCGCTGACTTTCGCACTCGGACGTGCGCACTCACCGAGCGGTCGGCATCACACTTGTGGCGAATGTCTACACATCGCCGAGCAGGTGACCGAGCTTGAGCTTCTTGGTCCGCAGGTACTGACGGTTGTCGTCCGAGGGTGCGATCTCGAGCGGCTCACGCGCGACGACCTGCACGCCGTAGTCGACAAGCGTCTGGATTTTATCGGGATTGTTGGTCAGGAGGCGGACCCGCTGCACCCCGAGCGCGTGCAGGATCTGGGCGGCCAGGCCGTAGTCGCGCGAGTCCACCGGCAGGCCGAGCTCGAGGTTGGCCTCGACCGTGTCACGGCCGTCGTCTTGAAGGGCGTACGCGCGGATCTTGTCGAGCAGGCCAATGCCGCGGCCTTCCTGCCTCAGATAGAGGACCAGGCCGCGACCGGCTTCGGCTACGCGTCGCAGGGCCTCGTCGAGCTGCGGTCCGCAGTCGCAGCGCAGCGAGTGGAACACGTCGCCGGTGAGGCACTCCGAGTGCATGCGCACCAGCAACGGTTCGGGTGAGCGCGTGTCGCCGAGTGAGAGCACGAGGTGCTGGCGTGAATCGAGGCGGTTCTCGAAGGCGCGCACGAGAAAGTCGCCGTGGCGCGTGGGCAGCGTCGCCTGCGAGAGCTGACGCACAAACGACTCGTTGGCCATGCGATGCGCGAGGAGGTCCGAGACCCGCACCTCGGGCAACGAATGGCGGGCCGCGAACGCGTCGAGCGCCTCGCCGACACACAGCTCGCCATCGTCCGCGAGCACCTGCGAGAAGGTCGCGATCGGCTCGAGACCAGCTGCCCGGACGAGGTCGATGGCGGCCTCGGACCAGCCGTTGCGCACGACGATGCCGCCTGCGTCAGCCATCGTCGGATGCACGTGGCCGGGTGTCGTGAGGTCTTCGGGGCGCGCTTCGGAGCGGGCCAGAACCTGGATGGTCGCGGCCCGGTCGGAGGCGCTGATGCCGGTCGAGACCCCGGCGCGTGCCTCGACCGTGACGAGCCAGCGCTCGCCGGCGTCGGCCACGGGGTCGGGCTGCGGGCCGCGCTGGAGCGTGAGGCCGAGGCGCTCGGCCCGCTCAGGCGTGAGGGCGACGGCGGTAAGGCCGCGGGCGTGGCTCGCGAGGAAGTTGACGGTGTCATCGCTCGTGCGGGCGCCGGACGCGACGACGATGCCGCCACGTTCGGGCCGGCTCGGGTCCTTGATCAGCGCGATGCCGCCCTTCCTCAGGAGGTAGGCGGCGCGGCTGACGGGGCTCTCGCGCGGGCCGCTCTGAACATTTGAACCGGGCTGGTGGGTCATCGATCCTCCGGCGCGCAACATAGGCGCTGGTCTGGTCGTGGTCGAGCACCTTCCTCGCGGGTGGAGCGCGACTTGCCAACCGCGACAGGCCTGTCGCGATGGACCGCGACGAAGTGGGCACGTACGCGATGCGGTCCGCAGCGGGGCGCGTGGCACAGGCCTTGCGTAGTGAGGCATCGCCGGCGTGGAAGGCTCTTGCGGCTTCCAGCTCGGCAACGCTCGTAAAGGAATAGACTCATGGCTCAACCCGCCCGCCGCCGACGCACGCAACCCTCGATGTTACCGCCGCCGAGCGAGCCGCCTGATCCTCCCGAGAACGAGACCCAAGAGATGGTGACGTGCTTCTTGTCCGGCGCGCGCATCCCGAAGGAGCGCGCAGTGTTGGCCCGGCTTGGACCTGGCAAGGTCATGTGGATGGCGAAGGAACTCACCAGTCAGGGATGAGTGGCGCGCCGTGTCGTTGCCGTTAGAAGTAGTCGTGCCGTAGGTCGAGCGAGATGTGCCAGACCTCGCCGCCGGCCTGGTAGGCGCCTTGCGGCGAGCCCGCCAGCGGATCCTTCTGGACCGCACGCGAGTTGAGGTGGGTCCACTGCAGCGCGAGATCGAGGGACAGTGGGCTCGCCTTGTCGCCGGTCGGGTCGCCGAACTGGAGGCCGACACCGAGGCTCATCACGTGGGCCGAGGCGTCGAGCGTATTGGTCTGATAGACCGGGTCGGGCAGGGGAGTCGGGCGATAGACGTAGCCCGCACGCAGGGCCCAGTGGTCGTCAGGGCGCCATTCGATGCCAGTGCGCGCGCTGACCGTGTCGATAGCGCCAAGTGGCGTCGGCTCGCCCTGGACGTCGATGAGCTTGTCGGGCGTGTCGCTCGGGTCGTTGGGATTGGTGGGCTGCAGGTAGCGATCGTCGACGGACAGGATGAAGCGCGCGCCAGCGGGTGGAGCGCCGCTCCAGCGTTCCCACGTGAGGCCGATCTCGGCCGAGAAGCCGGCCTCGGGCGCGGGTGAGCTCTCCCAGCCGAGGCCGAGCGCGAGCTGGTCGGGGGTGTAGAGCGATACGCCGCGGACCAGGACGTCGAGCTCACCGACCTGCTCGATGTCGACCCGTACTGGCAGGCTGTAGTCGAGCTCTAGGGCGCCGCGAAAGGTCGCGCCGAAGCGGAAGTGACCGAGCTCGGGGTTGCCGAACGGGCCGAGCGCGAGGCCGAACGTCGGACCGAGTCGAGGCACCACTTCGAGGTCGATCGACTCGTGCTGGAAGCGCCCCTCGGCGAGCGAGATGGTCGCGTCGACCTCGCCATCGAGGCCTGCGAGGAGCTGCGCACCGACGCCGAGACGCAGCCACTCGACGGGCTCGGCGGCCAGGCCAGCGGCGATGATGAGCTTATTCGGCAGGCTCTGGTAGCGGTACCACCAGGGCAGCGACGGGTCGACCGAGGACACGTCGGTGCCGGTCGTCAGCGGATGGAAGAAGGCCAGTCCAAAGCCCAGGACGTTGTCGAAGATGCCGCCGATCGGCGTCGAGAACCCGAGGTGGAAGCCGAGGTTGGCGTCGGGTGAGAGCGGCTGGAACTCGCCCTGGACCGCCTCGAAGTCCATCGAAGGGGCGACGTAGTCGAAGCCGAAGCCGAGGTGCACGCGCTTGCGCGACAGCACGTTGGCCGGGTTGTAGTAGGCCGCGTCGTAGTCGAAGCCGAGCGCGACGAAGGCGCCACCACGTGCAACCGCGCGGGCCGAGAAGCCGTAGGTGTCGAAGAACGAGGCGCGCGCGGGCCCGCTGCTGACTCCGACGATGGGCCCAGCGACCGCGCTGCAGGCCAGCGCGAGGGCGATGCGACGCGGTCGCGACGGCGAACGACTCCGGTCCGGGCAGGCCGCGAAGGTCGTGGGGCTGGAGGCGCGAACGGGTGACGTCACCGGGGGACCGTATCATCGCGCGCGCCGCGTCGAAAGATGGGGTATAAGGTCGCGGATGGGCGCGGCAATGATCACGTCGCCGCCCGAGCGGTGGCCGGAACGGTCGGCCGAGCGGGTCGAGCGAACCGAGCGACAGCGGGGCGAAGTCGTCGTGCTCACGACGCCTGTGTGGAGCTTGCGCGTCGAGGGCCGACGCCTGTCGATCGTGATGCAGCGGGCGACCCTGCCAGCGGGTGCGGAACTCTCCGAGCTGAGCATCGAGCTGCCGCACGTGTCATTCCCGTTCGACTTCCGCGAGGGGCTCGATCGGTTCCGGCACCATCGTGGCGTCGCGGAGGACCTGACGCTGCGCATCGAGGCGCGCGTCGTGCTCGACTGGTTGAACCAGGTGTCGGGCGGGCAAATCGCGGGCTCGGCGCAGGACGACCAGCTCGTCTTGTCGGGCAAGGCGGACAACGGCACGCGCTGGACGATGCGCGCGCGCTTCGTGGCCGCGCCGGCGAGCGATGCAAGCGACGCCAACGACGATGGGGCGGAGCCGCTGCTGCAGCTGTCGTTGTTCGGGATGCGCGCCTACGGGCCGACCTCGGAGCCATGGCCGCGCCTCGCCGAGCGGGTCATCGATCTGCTGCCGAAGGAGCTCGTCGTCGATCGTGGGCTGACGACCGCGCGTATTCGTTGTGTGCGGACGGCGGTCGCGTGGGTGCTGGCCGGCCTCGGCTGGAAGCTGCCGGACTTCACGACGCTTACTTCGCATGGCGTCGAGCTGCGCGAGGGGCGCTTCATCGCGCGCTTCTCGAAGAAGAAGCCAGGCCACGACAAGCCACTCGTCGCGGAGCTGTCGGAGGGCGCCGGAGGCAGCTGGGAAGCGGGTCACATGCGCGGCGCCTTCGAGCGCTTCGTCGAGGACCTCGAGCTCAAGCGGCATCACGGACAGGTCGATCGACTGCTCGCCGAGGGGCGTGTGCGCGAGGCGCTGGCCGAGGTCTATCGTGCGCTCGATGGACCGCCGCGGCCCGGCTTCCTGGCCGAGCGGCTCATCGGCATCACCGCGTCGCAGCCGATCCTCTACGATGAGGGTGAGCGGCACTGTCGTGCGCTCCTCGAGCTGGCCCCTGGGTACGAGCCGGCGCTGGTCGGGCTGGCCGCGATAGCGCTTGGACGAGGTCGTCCCGAAGAGGCGGCGGTGCAGCTCGAGCGCCTGTCGGCGATGGTCACTGCACCTTCGGATCGCGAGGACGCGACCGCCGCCGACCTGACGCTCGCTGCGATCTTGAAGGACTTCGCGCCGGAGGAGTCGCGTGCGGCGCTCTCGCGTGTGCTCGAGCGTTCGCCCGACCACGAGGAGGCGCTGTCCGAGCTCATCGCGCTGGCCGAGGCCGAGGGCGATGTGCGCTCGGCGTTGCCGCTCTATAAGCGCCTCCTGTTCGCGGCGCGCTCCAAGGCGCGGACGCGCGATGCGGGCTTGCGGCTGGCGCGCTTCGCGCTCTTGCGCAATGAGCCCGAGGACGCGCGGGTGCTGCTCAAGGTGGTGCTCGAGGCGGCGCCCGATGACCTCGAGGCGCAGGTCGCGCTGGCTGAGGTCGAGACGCGTGAAGGCAACGGCCTGGCGGCGCTTCGGATCCTCGAGGACGCGCTGCGCGCCATCCCGCCGTCGGACAGCACGCGCCTGGTGCAGGTGATTCAGAAGCTGGCGCACTTGTTGTTGGATACGCTGGCCGATCCTGCGCGCGCACGACGCGTATTGTGGCGCGCAGGTGACGTCGCGCGGGTCGATGCCAAGGAAGCGATCGGCCTGGCCAAGCTGGCGCTGTCCGCGCGCGAGGCGGTGCTCGCGCTGCGCTTCGTCGAGATGATCGCGAACGAGTCGAGCGAGTGGGCCGAAGGGCAGGCGCTCCGGGCCGAGGCGTTGATCGAGCGGGGCGACGCCGCGACCGCGCTGGTCGCGGTGTTGGCGGTGCTCTCGCGTGAGCCCGATCACGAAGGCGCCTTGGCGTTGCTCGAACGTTCGGCGCCCGATCCGGCCCGCCGTGAGTGGCTTGTCCACCAGCTCTACGAGACCGCGCGGCGCGTGCCGGCGGGCGAGCCGAGGGCGAGAATCCTCAATCGTGTGGCGCGCTTGTACGAGTCGTTGGGGCTCGATTGGGACATGCTCGCGCCGCTCGAGGAGTCGGTCTTCGAGGCGCTCGACTCGCCGCGCTTCCTCGAGCGTGCCGAGCGCCTCATGAATGTGCAGGCGCGCTTTGGTCTGTGGCCCGACCATCAGCGGGTCGGCGCGCTGCGCCTGACGCGCCTGCAAGCCGCGGGACTTGCGGACGAGGGCGCCATCGCGGGACGGGTCGATCTCCTGATGCAGCTCGGACGGGTCGCGCTGGAAGAGCTCGGCGATGCGACCGGGGCGCGCTTGTACCTCGAGGACGCGGGCCGCTTGTCGCCGCGTTCATTGGATGCGCAGGAGCTGCTGGCGCGGGCGCTCGAGGCGGAGCTGGCTCAGAGCCCGGGCGGCTATGGCGGGCCGGTGCGCGAGCTGGCGGGGGCGCTGACGCGGCTCGAAGCGCTGCGACCCGCCAGCGGCGACAAGGATCGGGCGCGCATGCGGCTGGCCGAGCTGCAGCTCGATCGGCTCGGGTCGCCGGGGCAGGCGCGCGCGACGCTCGGGCGGCTCTCTCATTTGAACGATCTGGAGCGGATCGCGCTGGCGCGCAGGGCAGGGCTGGTCGCGAATGAGCCGGTGCAAGAGTACGTCGCGCCGGTCGTGCAGCAGGCGGTTGCTCCGGTCGCGCAGGCGGGGCCGGATCGTTTCGAGATGGCGTTGGCGGCTGCCGATCGCGGCGACGAGCTCGACGCGGTTGCGCTGCTCGAGGCATTGCTGAGCGACGAGCCCGACCACGTGCCCGCGCAGGAGCTGATGAGCGTGCTCATCGAGGCGGCGTTCGGTGCGGCGGATGTGCCGCTGATGTCGTTCGAACAACCGCGCTATGAGTCGGCTGAGGAGGCTGACTACGAGCTGCTCGCAGAAGCACCGACCAATCATCGCGATGAGCCGCTTGGCGAGCCTCTTCGCGTGGGCAGCTTGACTTCGTCAGCCCTTCCCTCACGAGTTCACGAGGCCGCGAGCGAGTCGGTCGCCGAGGTCGATCCCGACGCCGAAGACTCCGCCCCGATCCTCAAGAGCGCACGCTTCACCGCGCCGCCCGCCGCGATCGCGGACAAGGTCGCCGAGGGTGACGCGATCGACCTGGCGATGGGACAGGCGGCCGAGCGCTACTTCGCCGGTGACCTCGATGGCGCACGCGAGGCGCTCGAGGCGCTGCTGGCGGTCGACCCCGACGTGATCGTCGCGCTCGAACTCTATCAGGAGGTGCTCGCGGGACTCGGTGATAACGCGCGTCGCGCAGAGGTCCTCGAGACGCTGGTCATGCGCGTGTTCGATGCGCAGGCCTCGGCCGCCTACCTGCGTATGCTCGGCGAGGCGCGCGCGGCGGCTGGGGACGAAGACGGCTCGCGCTCGGCGTATGTGCGCTACCTGCGCGTGAGGCCGCTCGACATCGCGTTGTTCTCGCGTGTGATGGTCGATCTCGAGGGCGCGGGGGCCGACTCGGCAGTCGACCGGGCTGAGCTGTGGGAAGCGCGCGCCGACGCACTCGACGATGCGGATGCGTCCGACGACGAGGTCGCGCAGGCGCTCTCGTCAGCGGCCAAGGCTCATAGCGAAGCAGGCGACGAGGCTGCGGCGGCTCACGCTGGAGAGCGTGCGCGTGCGTTCGCGTCAGCCTGAGACCTCGCCGAAGGATCAGTTGCCGCCGCTGCGCTGCCCTATCGCCTTCGCAAAGCCGCGAAAGTAGGTGAACGCGGACGCGAGCGAGAAGACCATCGACAGCGACAAGAGCGCGACACCGATCACGTTGAAGTCGGCGGTCACCTTGGTGACGAGGAAGTCGATCTCGAAGCGGTAGTGCAGAATCAATGCGACCAGCCCGACGAGCTGCAGCGCGGTCTTGAACTTGCCGGACTGCACGACATCGATCTGCAGGCCCTCGGACGCGGCGATGGTGCGTAGGCCGGTAATCGCGATCTCGCGCGACAACAGCAGCACGACGAACCAGCCGGGGATCCGCCCGAGCTCCGCACACACGATCAAGACCGCCTGCACGATGAGCTTGTCCGCCATCGGATCGAGCAGCTTTCCGAGCAGCGACTCGAGCCCCTGCTTGCGTGCGAGATAGCCATCGAGCCAGTCGGTCACGGCCGCAACCGAGAACAACAACATCGCCCAGAAGTTGCCGGCGGCCGTGTCCATCAAGAGCAGCACCATCACCGGCGGGATGAGCACGATGCGCCCGAGCGTCAGCAGGTTCGGAAGCTTCCGGATCTCTTCCGAAAATGGGCGGCGCTTCTTCCTCGCGAGCTTGGCAGCCTTGCGCTCGGCGCGATCCTTGCCCCGCACGCGCAGCTTCGGGAGACGCAGGCGACGGCGTTTGGCAGGCGCGGCTTGGGGGGTCGGGTCGCGAGCGGTCATGTTGGGGCGACGATATTACGCGTGGCGCTCCGCGTCACCTTCACTCTCGTGCAAGGCGCATCCGGGGCGGTCGCGCGCGTCGGCTGAGTTCGCATTGTGCCCGCCCCGATGCTAGAGTGGCCGCCCTCGTCCGGGGTGGTGGGTCATGCGTCACACGTTGGAACCGAGAGCTGCCTATGCCGCGCGCTATCGCCATTGGCTGCCGCTGCTCGTGTGCGCGGCGGTGCTCGCATCAGGCTGCGGCGCGCTCTTCGACGACTCGAACGATGTGAACCTCCCGGACATCCGCGGCGAAATCGATGTCGCCGATGTCCAGGTCGACCCGACCAGCGGCAAGGGCACCGGCCAAGCATGCGACGCCGGCGCGGTCGTGCCCGAGTGCCGCTTCGGCCTGTCGTGCATCGACAGCGCCTGCCGCACGACCAACGACAAGCTCGAAAACCGCCCGTGTATCCTCACCGGTGAGTGCGGCGACGACCTCTACTGCGGCTTCGCAGGCGCCTGTCAGCCGATTGGTACGGGGGCCGCGGGGAGCGCTTGCACGACGTCGGCCGATTGCACGAAGGGGCTCGTGTGCCGCTCGCTGGGCTTTGGCGGCGCGTGCGTGGCCGCGGGTGCGGGCGATATCGACGCGCCGTGTGACGGCATCGAAGACTGTCAGGCCGGCCTGTCATGCGGTGCCGAGGCCACATGTGAGGCGGGCTCGCCGGTCTTTGGCTTGCGTCCGTGGTCCGGCGTCACGTGCCAGGACGAGCCAGCCGATGCGCCTCCGGTCGTGCACTTCGAAGTCCCGCGCAGCGGCCGCCCGCTGGTCGCCGACGGTGACTTCTTTCGCCTGCCATTTCCCAATGATATCCGCATGAAGGGTGGTCCAGCCGGCACGCTCGACCTGGCGGGCTTCCCGACGCCTGGCCCGGGCATTGTAGGCTTCGACCCGGTCGCGCGCATCATCGCCGCCACCGAGAAGGTCCAGAAGGGCTTCTCGACCGAGCCGGTCGTCACCTTCCGCCTGTCGACCGGGTTCCAGCTCGAGACCATCCGGGCGGCCGACGATGCGGTCGCGGGGCCTGCCACGCTGTACTTTCGCAACATCGACAAGGGCTCGCCGCAGTACGGTTGGACCCCGGACTTCAGCTACTTCGTGACCGATGGCGGCTCGAGGTACATCTGCCCGCGCTACGTGTCGGTGCGGCCGACCTGGAACCAGCCACTGCTGCCGAATACGACCTACGCGGTGATCATCGCTGAGGGCGTCCAGACCAATGCGTCGACCCCGTTCGTGGCGGACACCGACATGGCGGTGATGATGGCCGCGACCGCCCCGACCGACGCCGATCTGCTCGCCGCATGGACCGCTTATGCGCCGCTGCGCGCGTATGTCGCCGATCCGACCGTGACGATCCCGGCGGGCCGCGTGATCGGCGCTGCGGTCTTTACGACCCAGCGCGTGAAGGACGTGTTACCGGCCGTACGCGCGGCCATCCAGGCCAGCGCGATGCCTCAACCAGCTGGTCTCATCGAGTGCAAGCCGGGCGTCGTCTCGGTGTGCGATGACGGCCTCACCGGCGATGACCACGTGCGCGGCTGCTTCAGCGAGAGCGCGCTCGTGCACGAGCTGCACATGAAGGTGCCGCTGCCGAAGGTACAGGCGGGCACGCGCCCGTATCTCGCGCCCGAGGACGGTGGCGATCTGGTGCTCGGGGCGGATGGGCGCGTGACGCTGCAAGGCACAGAGCTCGTGTGTGTGTCGCTCACGATCCCGAAGGGACAAGCGATGCCCGCTGGCGGCTGGCCGGTCGCGATCTATGGGCACGGCACTGGCGGCACGTTCCGCAGCGCGGTGTCGGACGCGGGCGAGCCGCTCGCCGCGATAACACTCGACGATGGCACCACCGTCGGCGTCGCGGCGCTCGGCTGGGACGGGCCGATGCATGGCACGCGGCGCGGCAGCGACATCGATCCAGGGGCGCTCTTCTACAACCTCGCCAACCCGCTCGCGGCGCGCGCCAACCTCATTCAGGGCGCGGCCGACGTGTTCGCGCTGGTGCGTGCGCTGAAGTCCTGGTCGATCGATGCCGAGAGCAGCCCGACGGGTGAAGCGATCCACTTCGACCCGGCGAACATCATGTTGATAGGCCACTCGCAGGGCGCGACGACCGGCCCGCTCGCGAGCCCGTATGAGCCCGATGTGCGCAACGTCATCTGGTCGGGGGCGGGTGCTGGCCTGGTGTTGTCGCTGCTCAACAAGAAGCAGCCGGTCGACGCGGCGTTCGCCGGCGCGGTCGCACTCCAGGAGCTCAGCCAGGGTGTGCCGGTGCCGCTCAACGATCTGCATCCGGCGCTGGCTCTGGTGCAGGGCCTCTTCGACGCGGTCGACCCGCTCAACCACGCGCGCTATGCGACGGTCGAACGGGCCGGCGAAAATCCCATCCAACACGTGCTGATGACCTATGGCATCGGCGACTCGTATACGCCCAACGCGACCGGCAAGGCGCTTGCGCGCGGACTGCGCGCGACCCTGGTCGAGCCGGCCTACGAGGACTTCGGACCCGCGTTCCCGCCGCTCGAGGCGCCCGTGAAGGACAACCTCGTCGTACCCGGAGGCAACGCTTCGGTGGTGGTGGTGCAGGCGCAGCCCGATGGCTACGATGGACACTTCGTGCTCTTCCGCGACGCGACGTTGCAGCGCCGCTATAAGCAATGGGTGGGAACGTTCGTGCGCGACGGCGCACCGACGCTCGTACCGTAGACGATGGTTTGCAGGACGGTACCGATGTCGCTGGTTCGCTGGATGTGTATCTTCGGGGTGGTCGCCTTCGCGGCGTCGTGCTCCGGGTTCGACGGTGGCATTGACCCGGCCAAGACGATCCCGCCGCCTGTGCCGGCCGAGGTAGTCGATGCCACTGGCGACAGCGAGGTCGTCACCCAACCGGTCTTGAGCTTCGTCAGGCCGTCGGCCGGCGCGAGCGTCGATGGCGACTGGATTGCGGTCGAGCTGGCGCTCACGGGCGCGACACTCGATGCGAGCAACGCTATCGCTTTGACGACCGCCAGCGCGACGGGCACGCCACTCGGGACGAGCATGCTCACCTCGCTCAGCGGTGCCGTGATGACGCCTGCCGGGGCGGTCACGCTGCGCGCCGAGCTGACGACGGCAGGCGCTCCGCTGAGCCCGCCTGTCTTCGCTGAGGTCAGCGTGACCGCGACACGCGTGACGCCCGGGCTCGCGTTCGTGACGCCGCTCGCGGGTGCGCGCTTCGATCTCGAGACGCCGATCGCCTACGAGCTGGCGCTCACCGACTTCACGCTGCTCGCGGCCGCCGGCTCGCAGACGGGTCCGCGCCAGGGCCGTGTGAGTCTCGTCGTGGACGCCGGCGAGGCGGTCGTCAGCGACGCGAAGACGGGTAGCGCGCCGGCCCAGGTCGCGGGTGAGCACACGTTGACCGCGACGCTGGTCGATGCCGCTGGTGTGCCGTGGCAACCGGCGGTCACGGCCACTGTTGCGTTCGCGGTCGACCTGCCGCCGCTCCTGACGATCACCACGCCCGCCGCTGATTCGACCGTCGAAGGTTCGCGCCTGTCGATCGGCGTCACGACCGAGCGCTTCGTGCTCGATGGCGTCGCGACCCCAGGCCATGGCACCTGGCTCGTGCGCCTCGATGGCACCCAGGTCGCGAGTCGCCTGACCGGCACGACAGCCGCGGTCACTGGCCTTGCGGCAGGTGCGCACACGCTCCAGGTCGAGCTGCGGACCTACGATGATCGCGCGCTCATCCCGCCGGTGATGACCTCGGTCTCGTTCGAGACGCTGCTCTTGCCGCCGTCTCTCGACATCGTGTTGCCGACCTCCTCGCAGGTCGCCGAAGGTGCCGTGCGGTTCGCGGTGCTGCCCCACTTCTTCGCGTTCACCAATGCGGTCATCCCAACGCCGCTCGTCCCCGCGACTGGTGGTTGGGAGCTCCTTATCGACGACGTGGTCGTGGCGTCGCGCCTCACCACCGCCCAGACCGAGGTGGTGCTGACGCCGGGTCGCAAGAAGGTGACCGCGCGCCTCACCGACAACGCGGGCTACCCGCTGGTGCCTCCGGTGTCGGTCACGCGCAACGTCGATGTGGTCGAGGTGCAGACCAGCGTGGAGATCCTGTCGCCCGCCGACGGGGCGACGGTGCCGAAGCGCTTCGCGGTGGCGGTCGCGTTCGAGGACTTCAAGCTGACCCAGACCGTGCTTGCACCCAACGACACGCCGGTGCCGGGGCAGGGCCACTTCCATGCGTTCCTGCGCAAGGAAGGCACCCAGACCTTCGTCTACCAGGGCTTCTTTCTGACCGAGACGTTCGAGCTGCAGGCCGACTCGCCCGGGCGTTGGGATGTGCTGGTGGCGCTGCACTACGAAAACCACAGCCCGGTGCTTCCGCCGGTCGAGGACGTGATCAGCGTGGTCGTCGACGACCGCCCGACGATCCACATCCAGACCCCGGTCGATGGTGCGGTGGTCGGCCGCGACCCGTTCGCGGTCTCCGTCGCCATCGACAACTTCCAGCTCATTCCAATCGGCGAAGTGTCCAATACCAAAGGGCATTATCACCTCTTTATCGACACGGTGTACCAGGACTTCTACCTCGAGCCGTTCGCGTTGATCGATCCCGCGGGCACGCAGCCGGCCGCGCTCACGAAGGGTGCGCATCGCCTCGAAGCGTTCCTGCATCGCAGCAACCACACCCCGGTCGAGGGTTCGGTCGGGCAGGTGATCGACTTCGTCTACGATCCGACGCCGCGCGTGCGCATGCTCACGCCCAGCGCGACTGATGCGAATGGCTCGGCGCACGTGACGACCGACCCGTTCGAGGTGACCTTCGAGCTCGACAACCTGACGCTCGTCGACAAGGCCGGCGAGCCCGCGGTGCCGGGCGAGGGACACGTGCACGTCTTCATCGACGACGTGTACCAGGGCTTCGAGACGCGCTTGCGCTTCCCGCTCACGGTCACCGCGGCGGGCTTGCACCGGCTCAAGCTGTCGCTGCACGAAAACGATCACACGGCCATCGCGGGTGCGATTCCGGCGTTCATGGATCTCTTCGTGGAGGCGGCACCACGCGTGCGCTTCCTCGCGCCCGAGGACATGGGCTTTGTCTATGGCGGCGACGTCGACGTGATGTTGACCGCCGACAATATGGGGGGTGGCAGCGAGAGCGGGCAGGTCGAGCTGTGGCTCGACGATGTGCTGGTCTACCAGGGCGCGCCCGGGATCGTGACGCTGCCGCGCCTCACCGAAGGCGAGCACACGATGTTCACGGTGCCGCTGTCGGAGGCCGGTGTGCCGCTCGCCAACGGTGAGGTCAAGACGGTCACGTTCGAGGCGCTTGGGCTATCCCCGCCCGCTGTGTCGTTCGTGTCGCCGCTTCCGAACGCCACGCTCGGGGCAGGCGCGACGGTCACCATCGGCACATCGGGCTTCACGCTGGAAGGCAACGGGGCAGCGCAGTCGCTGGCGGTTCCGGGCGATGGTGTCTGGACCTTGTCGGTTGGCGACAAGGTGTGGGGCCCGTTCGCGACGCCGACCATCAGCTTGCCGGCCATGCCGCGTGGGCCGGCGCGGCTGCGCGCGGACCTGTGGCATCGCGATGGCTCGCGCATCGTTTCGGAGGCGTTCGCGGAGGTGCCGGTGCAGGTCGGTGGCACGGGCCCGCGCTTGTCTCTCGTGGCGCCGATCGCGGGCGCAATGATCTACGGCGCCGATGTCGAGGTGCAGGTCGAGGTCGCGGACCTCGAGCTCGGGCCCGGCAAGGGCTGGGTGTCGGTGAAGGTCGATGGGCGGCAGCAGGCATTGTTCACGCGCACGCACGGGATCATCGGGCCGTTCGCGACGGGGCTGCACGTGCTCGAGGTGGAGCTGCTCGACAGCGATCGCGACGCGCTCTCGCCAGCGGTCATGTCGACGAGCCAATTCCGGATAGGTGGCGCGGCCAAGCCGACCGTGACGATCACTGCGCCCACGGACAACGCGCAGGTCAATGGCGCGGTCGACGTCGGGTTCACGGTCAAGGACGTGGTGCTCGATGCGGTGGGTCTGCGTGGTCGTGCGCAGGCCGGGCGCGGCGCGGTGCTGGTGTATGTCGACGGTCGGGTGAAGGCGATCGCGACCGCGAGCCCGGCGAAGCTGACGGGGCTGAGCGATGGGCCGCACACGATCGAGGTGGTCGTCGTGGGACTCGATCTCGTGCCGATCGTGCCGGCGGCCACGGCCCAGGTGAAGGTCCGATGAGGTCACTGGTTTTGGTGGTGCTCGTCGCGCTGGGCTCGGGATGTTCAGCGAAGCAGGAGGAGGTCGTTGTGGCCCCTCCGTCACGTGCAGCGGCGCTGGTCGATCGTTGCATCGCGGCCCACAAGCACTCGCGCACGGTCGATCCCGCGGCCGCGTACGCGGTGATCGTCAACGAGTGCCTGGCCGTGATGGTGAAGGAAGACGGCTGCAAGAAGGCGTTCGAGCTGTCGCTCGAAGCCGACGCGTCGGCGCGCGCGTCGACGGTCGCGACCGGCTGCGCAGCGGCCTATTGTCCTTTGCTGGGTGAGCCCAAGCCGGCGATCTGCGCGCGCGATGTGGCGACCATCGCGGCGACCGAACTACCGCGGCTGTTCAGCGAGCTGTTCATGCAGGTCCGTACCCACGACCTCGGCGCGACCGAAGCGGCGCGGCTCGAGGAGGGCATCAAAGAAATCGTGGCGCACGATAAACGATCGCCTTCGAAAACTCCCTGAGTTCGATAACTTCAACACCGGCCGAGCGAGCTCGGCCGCTACGAGTGGGGTGATCCAATTCGCGGGCAGCCTGACTTCGTCAGGCCTTCGCTCACGAATTCGCGAAGTGGGGCGCGCGCGACCAAGGAGCCCGACGAGGCAGGCCCCATGGGCCGCCGAGGGAGGAGCGACGAAGGGCCCCGCCCCACTTCGCGAATTCGTCCTATTCCGCCGAACTAAGCGAGGAGCGCCCGGATGCGGGCTACGTCGACCGGTGGGGCCTTCACGCGCAGGTGCGTGCCGTCCTCTTCGTGGGTCTCGGAGAGCACGTTCATCGTGCGGCGGATCTCACCAACGACATGGCCGCGCGTGTACGGAACCAGGATCACGGTGTCTTCGTACTCGGAGTCGAAGAACGCGATGATCGTGTCGCGCAGCCGGACGATGTCCGCCGGGTCGTGCGCTGAGAGCTGGATTGCGTCGGGGAACTCGACCGCCAGCGCGGCCCGCTCGGCCTCGGAGACCTGGTCGGTCTTGTTCAGCAAGAGCAGGCTCGGTGCCGGATTGAAGACCGGTGCCTCGCGCTCCTTGACGGTTGTGTAGACCTCGCGCGAGGGAGCCGAAGGCGATTGTGCGGGGTCGGAACCTTCGTCGGACGCCGTCGGAGGCGGGGCGGAATCGGCTGCATACGCACCGATTTCGCCAAGCACCGTGCGCGTGACCGCGAGCTGCGAGCGGAACGCCGGGTCCGAGCTGTCGACCACGAACAGCAGCAGCGACGCCTCGAGCGCCTCGTCCAGCGTCGAGCGGAACGACGCGACCAGGTCGTGCGGCAGCTTCTTGATGAATCCGACCGTGTCCGACACCAGGATGCGCGGCAGCACCTCGGGCGCTAGTGCGCGCACGGTCGTGCCGAGCGTCGCGAACAGCTTGTCCTCGACCAGCACCTCACTGCCGGTGAGGGCGCGCATCAGCGAAGACTTGCCCGCGTTGGTGTAGCCGACCAGGCCCACCCGTCGCACGCCCTTCCTGCGACTGCGGCGGTTGTCGTCGTCGCGTGCGATCGACGCGAGTTCGGCCTTGAGCTCCGACACGCGGTCGCGCACGCGGCGTCGATCGAGTTCGAGCGCGGTCTCACCGGCGCCACGGCCACCGATGCCGCCCTGCTGCCGGTCGGCGCCCTTCACGCCCGCGCGCAGGCGCGGCACGACATACGCGAGGCGGGCGATCTCGACCTGCAGGCGAGCCTCACGCGTGTTCGCGTGGCGATGGAAGATCTCGACGATGACGCCGGTGCGGTCGAGCACCTCCGCGTCGGTCGCGCCCTCGAGGTTGCGCGCCTGGCGCGGGCTTATCTCGTGATCGACGACGACCACGTCGGCGTGCGGGTAGGCGCCGTCGGGGTGGGGTGGCGCGCCCATGACCGCGAGGTCTTCGGTCTGCCCGTCCGAGTCGGCGTCATCGGGCGTTTCTTCGACCTCGGCCTCCTCCTCCTCTTCCTCTTCGAGGCGCGCCTTCGCCTTGCTCTTGCCCGCGAGCGGCGCCGAGTTGGGCACCACCCCGGTGCCGCCGGTGTAGGCCGCGAGCTCTTTCAGCTTGCCCGGCCCGAGCACCGCGGCCGAGCGCAGGCCACCACGACGCTGGCTGACCGCGCCGACGACGTCGTAGCCGAGCGTCTTGGTGAGCCGCCCGAGCTCCGCGATGTTGCCGGCGTGATCGGCGTCGCTCACATCGGCGAGCTGGACGGCCGCGATGACAGCGGTCTTACGGGGGACATCGGTCGAATGCATCGCTACCTTTGGGGTTCAATCAGCGTCGAGGAGACGCATCGTCAGGTCGGAGTCGCCGGTGTTGCCGAAGATCCGCTCCGCGGGGAGGTCGTCGATAACACACCGCTTTTTGTCACTCTCGGCGGGGCAGGCCGAGGCCTTGGCCAGGCGCTCCTCGCCCTCGCGCAAGCCGCGGCGCACGAGCGAGTTCAAGAGCATCGCGGGCCTCACGCCGGGCACTGGCCAGAGGCTCGCATCGAGACCATCGACCAGCACCGTCGGCGTGCCGCGCACCTTCAGGTCGCGCGCCAACGCGTCGTCCGCGTCGACCTTGGCCACGAGACGTGGGTCGGCGAGGTCGTCCATGAAGCGCGCCCCGTCGAGCTTGCAGTACGGCACCAGCTCATCATGGGCGAACGCCGCGAAGGCCTCGCTCCCGAGGTTGGTCCAGCTCGCCCGCGACCGCACCAGCGCCGAGTTCATGCACCAGAAGTGACCCTGGCGATGCGCCGCCAGGGCGGCCACCGCGGCAGGTCGTGCCAGCGGGTGCATCTGCAGCGGAAGCTGTCGGAACTGGACCTGCACTTCGTCCGGCCAACGATCCAGGAGGCGCGCCGCGATGTCGTGCATGCGCCGGCAGTTCACGCACTGGTAGTCCGTGAAAAGCGTAACGATTACGAGAGGATGGGCAGCGCCAAGGGCCGGCGTCGAGACCGCGTCGGCGGCGACCACGGTCGGGTCGTCGCCCTCTTTCACGGCGCGTGAGGTCGTCGCCTCGAGGATCCCGGCAGGCTCAGGACGTGAATCGCAAGCGACGAGCGCCAGTGCCAAGAAGAGGCAAAGAGCGGCGAACTTCGAGCCGGAGGCGAGACGTTCGACCTTGCCAGGCAGGATGGGGTGGAGTCGGACGATCGCGGCCATGACGGCTCGGTTAGCGCACCCGGTGGCCTTCTGCAATCACGCGCCGACAGCAGCTACGCCGCCATCGCGGCCGCGCGGCGTTTGAGCGGCTTGACAGCGCGGCGTGTGGCGGGCAATCCCCCACGAGCTCAGCTGCCGGGAGTCGACGTGTTCAAACGCATCCTGATCGCGAATCGAGGCGAGATCGCCTGCCGTGTCATCCGCGCGGCGCGCGCCCTCGGCATAGAGACGGTCGCCGTCTACTCCGAGGCCGATGCCAAGGCGCTGCACGTGCGCATGGCCGACCAGGCCTTCTGCATCGGCCCGCCGCCATCGCGCGAGTCCTACCTCGTCGGCGAGCGCATCTTGGCGGTCGCCAAGGCGACAGGCGCCGAAGCGATCCATCCAGGATATGGATTCCTCTCCGAAAACGCGAGGTTTCGGCGGGCCTGCGACCTGGCCGGCATCGTCTTCATCGGGCCTTCGGCGACCGCGATGTACCTCATGGGAGAGAAGACGCTCGCGCGCCGCACCGTCACCGCCGCCGGCGTGCCGGTCGTCCCAGGCACGACCGAGCCCATCACCGACATGGACGAGCTGCTGCGCGTCGCCGTGAAGGTGGGCTACCCCGTGATGCTCAAGGCCGCCTCCGGTGGTGGCGGCAAGGGCATGCGCGTCGTCCAGTCCGAGGGCGACCTTGTGCGCGCATTCGAAGGTGCGCAGCGCGAGGCACGCAACAGCTTCGGCGACGACGCGGTCTACGTCGAAAAAGCGATCGTCGGGCCGCGCCACATCGAGGTCCAGGTCTTCTGCGACAGCCACGGCAACGCGGTCTACGTCGGTGACCGCGAGTGCTCGGTGCAGCGCCGCCATCAGAAGGTCATCGAGGAAGCGCCCGCGCCGAACCTCACCGACGCGACTCGCAAGGCGATGGGCGAGATGGCCTGCCGCGCGGCCAAGGCGGTCGACTACGAAGGTGCCGGCACGGTCGAGTGCCTCGTCGACAAGGACGAGAACTTCTACTTCCTCGAGATGAACACCCGCCTCCAGGTCGAGCACTGCGTGACCGAGGAGGCGTTCGGTGTCGACCTCGTGAAGGCCCAGCTCGTCGTTGCCGCGGGCGGCGTCCTGCCGTTCCAGCAGGAGGACATCGTGCCCCTGAAGGCCGCAATCGAGATGCGTCTATACGCGGAAGATCCGGGGCAGAACTACCAGCCGTCGCCGGGCCCGCTGCACGTCTATCGACCGCCGCGCGGGCCGGGCGTGCGGGTCGACGACGGCGTCGTCGAGGGCGACGTGGTCTCGAGCATCTACGACCCGATGGTCGCCAAGCTCATCGTCTCGGGCGCGACCCGCGAGATCGCTATAGAGCGCTCCAAGGCGGCGCTGCGCGAGTATGTCGTGCATGGCATCAAGCACAACCTCGAGCTGGTCGCCGCGGTGCTCGATTTTCCTGCGTTCAAGGCGGGGCGCTACACGACCGCGCTGCTGTCCGAGATGGCCTTCATGCCAGCCGCGGCGAGCGAAGCCGAGCGCGACATCGCGCGCGTCCTCGCAGCGCTGACGGCCGAGGCCGCGGCGCATGGTTGGCATGGCAGCGCCGAGAAGGGTGCGCGCACGACCTGGGCCGAAGACGGTCTGCGCCGCAGCTTGATGGGCTTGGGAGGTCTGGGATGAGCGCGCGCTGGGTCACCTGGATTGACGACGAGGCCGCCACGGTCGAGCTCGTATCGAACGCAAACGGCAAGGTCGTCGCGCGCATCGAGAGCAAGGCCGGCGTGCGCGAAGTGAGCTTCGACATCGCGCTGGCGCAGGCCAACGGCGAGCACCTGTTGCGAGTGGCGGAAGGACGCTCGTGCGCGGCTTGGGTCGGGCCCGAGCTGCGCGCTGAGCGTACCGTCAACGTCGCCGGCCGCGACGTCGTCGTGCGTGCCAAGCGCGAACTCGATGCGTGGCTCGCAAGCGGCGACGACGGCGCGGGCTCCGGCTCGGTGTCGGTCGCGATGCCCGGTCGGGTAGTCAAGGTGCTCGCGAAGGTCGGCGACACGGTCGAGAAGGGCCAGCCGCTCCTCATCGTCGAGGCGATGAAGATGGAGAACGAGGTCAAGGCTAAGCGCGGGGGTGTCGTCAGCGTGGTCCACGTCGCCGAGGGCACATCGGTCGAAGGTGGTAAGATCCTGATGGATCTCGCTTAGTTCAAGTCGAAGGGAAGAGCGCCGCGAACTGGGCCACTGCGGGTGCGAGCGGCGGGCCCGCGAGGTGGACGAGGTAGAGCTGTCGCTCGAGCGACCAGCCCTCGACCGGGATGACCTTCAGGCGCCCGTGGGCGACGTCGATTTCGATTGTATGGCTCGGCAGGATCGCGAAGCCGAGGCCTTTGACGACGTACTCGCTGATGCTCTCGATGCTGAGGCAGTCGGCGGTCACGCGCGGCTCGATCGCGTGACGGGCGAGGTAGCTGGCGACGGTGCGTCGCGTCGCGGCGGGTGGATCGAAGGCGACCATGTCGGCCTGGTGCAGCTCGCGCATCGGCATCGGCGTGCCGTCGGCGGTGAGCTTCGCGAAGCGATGATCGACCGCAGTCACGACGACCAGCGGGGTGACCATGAAGGCGCGCCAGACGAAGCCGAGGCTCGGTGGCTCTTCGGCGATGAGGCCGATGTCGATGCGATGCTCGGCCAGCGCTTTCAGCACGCCGCGTGAGCGGGCCGGGATGATGCGCAGGCGCACCGCGTCGTTGGTGTCGCGAAAGCGACGCAGGTAGTCCGGCAGGATGTGGGTCGCGATGCTGTGCACGGCGCCGATCGTCAGGCGCCCGGCGGAGCCCTTGCGACGCTGCTCGAACGCGGACTCGAGGTCACGCAGATGACCGAAGAGGCGCTCGCAATAGCTTGCGGTGAGGTCGCCGTCGGCGGTCGGGCGCAGACCCTGCGGCGTACGATAGAAGAGCTGCAGGCCGAGCGAGTCCTCGAGCGCCTGGATCTGCTTCGACAGCGCGGGCTGCGAGATCCCGATGCGGGTCGCGGCGCGACGCATGTTGCCGGCCTTGGCGACCTCGTAGAAGTAGCGAAGGTGATTGAGGTTGATCGTCTCCCGGTCCTTCATGCCGCGCACCCTACGCCACGCCCCATGGGCAAGGCAACGTGGCTCTCCGCGCGGGCGGCTCGCGGCTACTCGGGCGGCAGCGGCTCGAGCGTCGCGGGTGGTACCGACAAAGTGTGCAGCGGTGCCTCTCGCTCGCAGTCGAAGCGACGCCATGCGTGATAGCGGATGCGCGGATGACGACACAGCGCGACCCCGAGCAGCGACTCGAAGGCCTTGACGCTGAGCTCTGACGAGAGCGCCTCTTCGAGCACGGGACGCGCGTCTCGCAGAGCTTCGCCCAGGTCGGGCAAGAGCTTCGGGGGGAGCTCGAGCCAGGCCGCCAGGTCGGTCACGAATGGGCCCGAGCCTCGCGCGATGGCGAGGGATATCTCGCGCCGCTCGCCGAGCGGTCGGCCCGTCGCCTCATCGCCTTCGGTGAAGAACGCGGTCGTGCCGATGCTCAAGCCGAGGCCCGCGAATGAAAAGGCGAATGTATTTGCCTCGATAATCGGATCGTTGCCGTCGCTGCTTAGGTCGACGCCGCCACAGCCCAGCGTGGCCAGCGCGACGAGCCAAAGCACAGCCCGCTCGAGACACCTCATGGCGTGCACTCCAGCACGCCTTCGCGTGGCGCGCGGCACATGAAGCGCCGCTCCGCGAAGGGATGCAGCCACGGGTCGCAGCAGAGCGCGTCACCGAGGCGCCGCTCCCACTCGTCGACCCGCATCGGCTCGCGTGCGAGGAGCGGTGCCAGCACCTTGCGGTTTCGCAGGACCGCCTCGCCGAGGTAGTGCACGAGGCCATCGGGCAGGCCGAGCTCGGAGGCGAGGTCGTTGATCCAGTCGCCGCCTCCGCGCGCGAGGTCGATCTGGATCTGCCGCCGATTGCCGAGCCAGATGCTCGGTGGTGGCGGCGGTCCGGTGTTGGTCGTGAGCACACCACCGGTCGTGCTGAGCGCGCCGACCGCCGTCGTGAGCAGCACGACGAGGGTCGACTCATCCTCCGCGCCGGTGTTGCTGCTCGAGATGGGGCCCGACGAGCTGCAGGCCAGCACAAGCGATACGATCATCGCGAGCCCGACGGTCATATTGCGCAGTCGACGCATGGGTCGACTCTACTCGGCTTTGCGCGCGAATCCAGTCGGCCGACGCGTGAGCGACGCACCCACTGCACGCTCCGCATAGAGGCGCGTACCGGTCGCGACGCGGAAGCGCTTGCCGCGCCAGGCGACCCGCGACAGGAACGGCGCCAGCGCCCACACGCCGACCAGCGCGAGCTCTTTGATGGGGCCGAGCGGCAGGGCCGCGACGAGGCCCTGCGAGCCGCGCAGCCGGTACCACTGGAGGCCGTCGCGAACCAGGGTCAGCGCCACACCGAGCGCGAACACCTCGGCCGACCATACGCCAGCGAATGGTGCGAGCAGCGCCGGCAACATCGGCGACGACAGCGGCTCGAACGGATACGACAGCGGCATCACGCGACTGCGGATGAGGCTCCAGCGGAGCTGGCGCTGGAGGAACTTTGCGACTGTGGTTTTCGTGCAGACGTTCTCGACCGTCGTGCTCGCGATGCGCACGCGATAGCCGGCCTCGCTGAACATGCGGCCCATCACGTAGTCCTCGGCGAGCACGCTGCCGACGCTCGCAAAGCCTCCGAGCGCCTCGAACTCGGAGCGGCGGAAGAGCATCGACTTGCCGACCGTGCCGGCGTTCGGCATCAGCACGCTCGAGGTCGCCAGGCTGCCGGCGATTGGACCCGCGAGGTGCAGGTTCTCGAGCGTCGCGCCGAGCGACTCTTCCGACGTGCCCACGAACAGGTTGGTGATGAGGCCGACCTCGGGGTTCGCGACGAGCTCGCTCACGAGGTCGACCAACCAGGTCGGTGGCACCGCGATGTTCGAGTCCGAGATGACGATGTGGTCGTAGCTGCCGAGCGTCAACATCGCCTGGAGATTCGATACCTTCGGGTTCAGCGCGCGACCGCCCTGGTGGATCACGAGGCGCGCCTGGATCTCCGGGAAGCGGGCGCGCAAGCGACGCACGACAGGGATCGCCGGGTCGTTGTCGCCCTCGACGCCGAACACGATCTCGTACGCGGGATGGGTCTGCGCGAAGAAGGTCGCGAGGTTGTCCTCGAGGCTGTCATCGGCGCCGCAGAGTGGCTTCAGGATGGTCACCGGCGGCAAACTCGCGAGCGTCGGGCTATGGTTGCGGCGATGGGTCAGGCGGTAGACCGAGGCGATCGAGAGCACGGTGAAGAACGTCGCGAGCAGGATGGCGAGGGCAATCACGTTGAGCTCCTTACTGAGTGCGGGCGGTGCGGGAGAAGATCAGGCGCCAGAGGCGGTATGAAAAACCGAAGTAGACAAGCGCCGAGGCGATCACGCGGGCGATGAGCGCAGGCACCCCGAGCATCACCGCGAGCACATGGAAGACCGCGATGTTGAGCGCGAAGGCGACCGCCTCGACCGCGAGGAAGGCCGAGCCTTGGCGGGCGAGCGCGGCGCGGTCGCTGGTCCTGTCCTCGAAGGCCCAGAGCTTGTTGCCGAGGAACTGGACCACGAGGCCGAGGCTCAGCGCCGGCACGTTGGCGACGGCCGGCGTGAGGCCAAGGCCATTGACCAACAAGGCGAGCATAGCGAGGTCGGCGACCGTCGCCGCGATCCCGACGATGGCGCTGCGGCCCAGAGGTGAGCGGCGAGTGATGGATGGGGAAGACATGGGACGAGACCTCGAGGCTTGGTTGGAGGTGCCAAATAGCTACACAAGACGCGTGCCACTCCGCCGACGCCGCTAACATTATGATTTTATTTGGCTGCGTAGCGCGTGACACGGGTGCGCAAAGCGAGCGCTCGGCATCCGGATTCGCACAAGCGGGTCGCCGAGGCGGCCGCCCGTGACGTGCAGCTTTGCGTCGCGGCCTGATTCCGTGGGACTTTGCCGACCGTGCTGACTGCCAACGACAACGAGAAAGGCGCTTCGCGGCGCGCTGTGATGTGGAGTGCGCTGGCCTTCGTGCTGGTGACGGGTGCGGCCGCGCGTGCGCAGGCGCCGGATCTCGCAGAGCAGATCCCACCGCTTGTCTGGGCACTGCCGGCCGGCGTGAGCGTCGTCGCGAGCCAGCAGGACGACGACCGCCTCGACGTGTTCCTCGATGACCAGGCCCACGCGTGGTCGGAGGGCGAACTCGAGGAGGTCGTTCGCGCGGCACTGGAAGACGCGTTCGAGGCAGGGCGCGGCGTGACCGGCGTCATCCCGTGGGCCTCACGTGCCGGGCAGTGGGTGCCGGTCGTGGCGCTCTTGCCAGCGGTCGCGCCGGTGCCGCGAAAATCCTATGAGCTCAAAGTATCTGAGGGCGCGAACGGGCAGGTGGCGAAGGTCATCAGCCCCGCGACCGGTGCGCGCCGCCGCGGCGGTCTGAGCGGCAAGGTCATCTATGTCTCGGCCGGCCACGGCTTCACCTGGGACCCGGCGATCGATCGTTGGACAACGCAGCGCGGCAACACCTGGAATATCGTCGAAGACCTCGTGTCAGCCGAGGCCATAGACCAGCTCCTGACGACCTACCTCGAGAACGCGGGCGCGACCGTCTTCACGGTGCGCGAGCGCGACATGAATCCCTCGATGGTGATCGTCGATGCGCAGGCCGGCGGGGCCAAGGCCGGCGAAGGCGAGGGCGCCTATAGCGAGGCCGGCAGTTGGGCCGACTCGACCAGCGGCGGCTTTGCCGGCGGGCTCGCACCCTATACCGAAGGCGAGAACCCATTCGCCCTCGGACAGAGCCGCGTGGCGCTCGTCGCGACGACCTCGAGCGCGGTGGCGACCTGGTCCTTCACCGCGCCGGTCGCCGGCGACTACCGCGTCTACGCGGCCTGGGTCGCAGGCGAAAATCGCGCGCCTGATGCCCACTACGTCGTCAATCACAGCGGCGGCGCGTCGCACTTCCGCGTCGACCAACGCCACCACGGTGGCACCTGGGTGAGCCTCGGTCGCTTCCACTTCGACCGCGCCGGCAGCGTCGCGCTGCAAAACGACTCGGCCGCGGCCGGTCGCTACGTGAGCGCGGATGCGGTGCGGGTCGGCGGCGGCATGGGCGACGCGGCGCGCGGCAACGGGACGGAGAACCCGTACGCGTCGAAGTCCGGCCGACCGCGCTGGGAGGAGAACGCGCGCTATCACATCCAGTTCAGCGGTGCGCCGCAGAGCGTCTATCGCTATGCGTCGGACGAGCGCTCGGACGACGTCGGCGCACGAAGCCGCTATGCCGCCTGGCAGAACGAGGTCGGCGAGGACGCGATCTACGTCGCGTGGCACACCAACGCGCCTTCGCCCGGCGTCGGTACTTCGACGTTCGTCTATGGACCCAACCCGCCCGACGGCACTTACGACTTCACCGGCGTCGCCGGCAGCGACGACCTCGGTCGCCTCTTGCACGACGAGGTGAGCAACGACCTCAAGGCGGCGATCGACCCCAACTGGCGTAACCGCGGCCTCTACTCGGCGTACTTCGGCGAGATCAACCCGAGACACAATTCCGAGATGCCATCGGCCCTGTGTGAGGTTGCGTTCCACTCGACCGAGAGCGACGCCAACTACTTGAAGGAGCCGCGCGTGCGCATGGTCGCGGCGCGCGCCTTCTATCAGGCGATCACGCGCTACTTCGCGCAGCGCGATGGGCTCGTGACGCATCTGTTGCCCGAGCCACCCAACGAGGTCCGGGTGACGTCGACCAGCGCGGGCTCGGCACGCGTCGCATGGGCAGCTTCAGCGACCGACGGCATCGGCGGTGACGCGGCGACCGGCTACCGGGTCTATCGCAGCGCCGATGGGCGCGGCTGGGATGACGGCACCGAGGTGAACGGCACGAGCTACGACGTCTCGGGTCTGTCGAACGAGGCACCGACCTTCTTTCGCGTGACTGGCGTGAATGACGGCGGCGAGTCGTTCGCGAGCCCGGTCGTGGCGGTCCTTCCGGCCTGCGAAGGTGGCGCCAAGTCTTTGATCGTATTCGGTTTCTATCGATTGGATGCGGGGCTGGCGCCGCGCGACGACCTTAGCGCGTATGACCTCGACAGCGTCATTCGCATGCGCCTCGACGAGATGAATCGCTTCGACGGGGTGGTCGCGCATGCGTGGTCACTCGCGCATGCCGGCCTTGCATTCGACTCGGCCGAAGCGACCGCGCTCACGAGCGAGGCGGTCATGTTGTCGAGCTATGGGCTGGTCGACTGGGTGCTCGGCGAGGAGTCGAGCGTCGACGAGACGTTCTCGGACCGCGAGCAAGCTTTGGTCTCTGCGTGGCTCGGCGCGGGCAAGACACTCATTGCATCGGGCGCAGAGCTCGCCTGGGATCTCGGCAACAAGGGCGGCACCGGCGACCAGGCGTTCCTTGCGCGGCTCGGTGTCGGCTATGGCGGCGACGACGCAGGCACGTACCAACTGACATGGTCGGGCGGTGACCTCGTCATCGACGACGGCACGCGCGGCGCCTACGACGTGCAGTATCCCGACGTGTTGAGCCCGGTCGGCGGGGCCGAGGTCGTGCTGCAGTATGCCGGTGGGGCCGCGGCAGGTGTGCGCGCGGGTGGCAACGGCACGACGATCACGTTCGGCGTGCCACTCGAAGCGGTGTTCCCGGACGCGGGCCGCGATGCGCTCGTCGCGTCGCTGGTGACCGCTGCTGGCGTCGCTCGCGCGGTCGGCTGTGACGTCGACCCCGGGCCCGAAGAAGGCGGCCCCGAGCCGGTCGAGGCAGGGCCCGAGCCGGTCGAGCCGGCCGAGGTCATCGAGGTCGAAGTCGCCGAGCCGGGCGAGCCCGATACGATAGTGGCCGACGTCGGGTCGAGCGACGGGGTGACGGTGGGGCGACCCGGGCGGGAGGTTATCGGCACCGTGCGCCAGGTCGACGGTGGTTGCGGTTCAGGCTCGATTTCGACGCGGCTGGGCTCGTCCGTCTCGTCGTTCGTGTTGGCCCTCACGATGATCACGATGTTCGCTCGCCGCAGGAGACCGCATGACCGCGCGTAGCGATTTCGGGCCGAGGCGGGCCGCCCCGGAGACGTCGTTGTGGCGGCCGCTCGAAGCGATAGTGCGACCGCTCGATGCTGTGCGTCGCTGGTCGTGGTGGATCTCGGCGAAGACCACGTTCGGGCGGGCATGCCTGCGCGATCGCAGCCTGCGCCTGACGACCCTGGCGCTGACGCACATGCTGGTCGCGGCCACGCTGGTCGTGATTGCGCCGGTTTGGCTCTTGCTGATAGGCCCGATCGTGTTGGGTGTGCCGCACGTCGCGAGCGACATCCGCTACCTGTTGATCAACCCGCCGCTGCCACTTGGGCGTCGTGGTCTCGTGTTGTTGCTCGGGCCGCTCATGGCGATGACCGCGCTGCGCGTCGCGGCGGCGCTCGGGGCGCCTTACCTCGCCGAGCTCGAGGTGTTCCTCGGGGCGGCTGCGATGCTCGGTGGGGTCGCCTTGGCGCCTGCGACGCCGATGAAGAAGGCGTTGGCAGCAGTGGCGATCCTCGCGGTCACCGCGTTCGCGATGTCGGTCGCGCACGACTCGCTGCTGGTGATTGCGCACTTGCACAACCTGGTCGCGTTCGGTCTTTGGCTCTGGCTCTTTCGCAGCGAGACGTCCTTGCGCGCCATCGCGCTCATCGCCGCGACCTACCTTGCGGTCATCATGATTTTCATGAGCGGTGTCGCCGACGCAGCGTTGCTCGGCCATGCGCTCAGCTCGGACATCGGCCACTTCGGCCTGGCCGAGATGGCGGACACGCTCGCGCCGAGCTTCGACTTCGAGATCGCGCTGCGCCTGGTCGCGGTCTACGCGTTCGCGCAGGCGGTGCACTACGTCGTATGGCTGCGCCTCATCCCGCAGCGGCTGGACACGCGCACCGCGCCGCCGACGATTAAGCGGTCGGTGCAGCGGTTGCGCTTCGACTTCGGGCGCATCGGCTTCGCGCTCATCGTGATCTTCAGTGTGCTGACGCCGCTGGCTACGCTCGCGTTCGATGGGACCGAGGTGCGCACGCTCTACCTGCTCGCCGCGATTGCGCACGGCTGGATCGAACTCGCGATCATCGCGGCATTGCTCACGCGTGGCCGCCCGAGGCTTTCTGTATGAGTCCGGATTTCTTCGCCATGTGGGTGCCGGCCTTCGTCTCGACGATCCTTTCGGAGGTCCCGATCTACGCGCTCTTCCTGCGTGGTCGTATGGGCCTTGGCAACGCGCTGGCGCTCGGCGTCGCGCTGCAGATGATTACCCACCCGCTGTTCTGGATCGCGTGGGACGCCGAGCCGATGTTGTTCTACGCTCACTACGACCTCGCGGTCGTCGTCTTCGAGCTGGTCATCTTCCTCGTCGAGGCCGCGATCGTGTGGGCCGTCCTGCGCCGTCGGCGCCCGTGGCAGCACGTGCCGAACGTGGTGCTCGCGCTGCTGGCATCCCTGTGCGCGAACGGGGTGTCGCTGACGATAGGCCTCTTGAGCGAGCACTGATCTCGCGAGGTCGGCGCGATCGTGAAGTGGCCTTCGTGGGCCTGCACCGGAATGGCCTCGAAGCGACCGAAGTGCTGGAGGTCTGAGCGGACGAGGTACACGACGACCTGCAGCTCGGGCGTACGGCGCAGGTCGGTCAGGGGTTTGCCGCCATTCTTGCGATCGACCAGCGCCAGCTCGAGCGTCGTTGGACCGATCGCGATGCGCGGTGAGCCGACAAGGTCGAGGCCGACGTCGGTCGAGACCAGCGTGAGCAGCATCGCGCCGTGGTCGTGATGCTGCGCGTCTGGGTCGGGCTCGCCGGGTGCCGCTTGATGATGAGCGGGCAGGCGCTCAGGGCGAGGCTGGCGACGAGGAGAGGGAAGCGCACGCGGGGACTACGGCTGGCCAGAGATCAGCGTAAACAGAGCAGACAGGCCCTCGTCGTCGAGCTCCGCGGTCAGCGTCAGGCGCTTGTCTTCGCGTCGCACCGACACACCTTGCAGGTGGGACGCGAGCGCGGTGAGCGCAGGAAAGGTCTGGACCGGGAGCGTGTCGCCACCGGCCAGCGCGGCCTTTATCGCCTGGATCCGGACCTTCGCGTCGGGTGCCGCGATCGCTTCGATCTCGCTCGCGAGATCGGTCAGCGCCTTGGCGAGCACTTCGTTCTTGGTGCCGGATGTTCGTGACAGGGCCGCGACACGAGCCGCCTCGATGCGCCCCAGCACCCGGTCGGCGCGCGACGAGCGATCGGCACGCTCGGCCGCGTTCTCGGCGTCGGTGTCGTCCTCGGCGCGCTCCAACGGGATGTCGAACACGATGAGGCGCCGCTCGCCGAGCGAGAGCGCGGCGCCGACGGAGGTCAGGTCGCGCGCGTTGTCGAGCCCGAGCAGCGCTGGGCGCATCGGGCTCGCCGGCGGCAGCCATACCCAGAGCGGGCCCGACAACGCGAGCCGACCCATGAGGCGCTTGCCCGCCGGGCCGAGGTCTTGGGTCACCGGCTCACGCGCAGCGATCGCCTTGATGAGCTCGGGCGAGCCGAACGCGACCGTGTCATCGTCGACGCGCGCGGCGTTGGCCGGCATCGGCTCTAGCGCGTCCGCAAGTCCCCCTGCGCGCAAGAGAATCGCGCGCTGCCCGTTCGCCTCGCCGAGGATCATGCCCTCGGTGATGTCGTCGAGCGGGGTCGCCTTGATGATCGTATCGACCAGCGCCGACGCCTCGGGGATGCCGCGTACGAGCCCGAGGACCGCCTTCTCGTTGCCGAGAACGCGCGGGTTCATGCCGGCGGCGAAGGTCGTCTCGGGCCCGACCCAGGCGGCGAGCGGCTTCTCGGGCAGGCCCGAGAGGTACAGGAAGAGGCCGATGCCGAGCAGCAACATCGCCAGCATCGAGAGCGCCATCGCACGCAACGCGAGGCGGCTCGCGTCGGCCCGGCCCGAGGCACGCGCGCGGGTGACCGTGAACGCGGTGACGACGCCGAAGCCGTAGAGCACGTTGAGCGGTACCGCCATCATCGTCTGCGAGATCGGATCGGGTGGGGTCAGGACGCCGGACACGATGAACGACAATACCACGAAATAACGCCAGAATTTAAGCAGGCCCTTGCCCGTGACCATGCCCCACAGGGCGAGGAAGAACAAGACCAGCGGCAGCTCGAACACGAGCCCGAACATCAACAGGAACGAGAACGCGAAGCCGTAGGTGTTCTGCAGCGTCACCATCACGTCGGCGTGCCCGCCCTCGAGCGTGAGGTTGACGAGCCAGTCGGTGAGGAACGGCAGCAGGATCGTATACGCGAAGGCCGCACCGAGGATGAAGAACGCGACCGAGAAGACGGTGAGCGGCAGCACGAAGCGCTTCTCTTTCGAGTAGAGCCCGGGCGAGATAAAAGCCCACAATTCCCAGAAGATATAGGGAGAGAGAAAGAAGAGCGCGCCGACGAAGGTGGTCTTCATATAGACCACGATGCTCTCGGTGAGCGTGATGGTCTGGAACGTGTAGATGCCGTTGTCGGCGAGTGCGTCGGCCACCGGCTTCGACAAGAAGCCGAACAGCTCGATGCGGTACTCCCACGTCACGAAGCACCCGATAACGACGATGAAGGTCGCGCGCACGAGCCGCTTTCGCAGCTCCATCAGGTGCTCGCGAAAGCTCATCAGCTTGCCCGTGTCGGGCATCCAGTCCGCGCCGGAGTTCACGTGGGCGAGGCCGGGTCGGAGGGCTTCGTCAGGTCGACCGTGGCAGCGGCAGCCGCAGGTGCTTCGGCGACGGGCACGAACAGCGCCTCGATGGACGCGTCGCTCGCCACCGGTCGGCCGGGCGCGGCGCTCGCGATGCGGTTGGGTGCGGCAACAGCGCCCGCAACCGGCGCCTTGCCGACCTGCGACCAATCGCGTTCCTTCGGGGGCGCGTTCGCGGTCTCGGCAGCTACGGAAGCCGCGACGTCAGCGGTCACGGTCGATGCGGGATTGGCCAGTGAAGGGGGCGCCGCCGCAGCATCGGCCGGCGCTGTCTCTGGAGCCTTCGGGCCTTCGTGTAGCGGAGGCGTGCGCGCCTCGATCCGCTCCCCATCATCATCGAACTCGGCGGAAGCCTCGCGCACGGCGCGCCGCATCTCCTCGTCGACCTTGCCCATGGCGCCACGCACCTGACGCACACCCTTGCCGATCTGCCGTGCGACCTTCGGGAGCTGATCAGGCCCGACGAAGATCAGGGCGACCGCCAGGATGATCATGATCTCCATCGTGGAAAGGCCAAACATCGCGGCGGGATGGTATGCCTCGCGTCCAGGGGCGGCAAGGACTCATGTTCGCGAATTCGCTCGCGAGGCACGCGGGGCCGGCGTCGCTCCCTCCTCGGCAACCTATGAGGTTGGCCTCGTCGGGGCTCCATGGCCGCGGGGGCCTCGCTTTGCGAATTCCGAGCGCGAGAGCCGGTGCATCGACCGGCGACGTTCGGTGTGTCGAAGATGAACCAACTCGCCTGGCCGATGCACCGGTCGCGCGAGGCCATCAAATAGCCTCAGAACTCGGTTTCCACGCTTTCGACTGACTCGACGCCAGCGGGCTCCGGGGCCATCTCGGTCGGCTCGGTGCCGCGGCGATGGGGGATCGTCATGCCGTCCTTCGACGCTACCAATCCGGTGGCAGGATCAATCGCTACGTTGATGACGTCGGGCGGCACTACGTCTGCCACGCCGGGGCGCGTCTCGCCCTTGGCGATCCGATCGACTGCCTTCATGAAGCTGACCCACATCGGCAGCGCCGCGCTGGCGCCGTAGACCTTGTTGTCTCGCTCGGACGGGCCCAGCGTGCGCTCGCGCCGGTCGGCGCCGATCCACGCGATGGCCGCGCGCTGCCCGGTAAAGCCTGCAAACCAAACGTCGTAGGCGAGGGTGCCGGTCTTGCCGGCGGCCTCGCGCCCGAGGTTCTTCGCCTTCTGGCCCGTACCGGTCTTCACCGCGGCGACCAGGTTCTCGCTGATGAGGTAGCTGGTGGTCGGCGAGATGGCTGGCACGACCGTCGTGCGGGCCGCGTCGTACAAGGTGATGAAGGCATCGGCGGTGTCGGCCCATGGGTCGGTCGGGGCGTAGTTGCGCTCGAGCACTTTGCCGTCCTTGTCGACGACCTTGCGCACCAGCTGCAAGAACGGGCTGCGCCCTGCACGCGCGAAGGTCGCGAACGCGCCGAGCATGCCGCGCGCCGTCTGGTCCATGCCGAGCACCTCGGAGGTGTTGCCTTCCAGCGGTCGCGGCAGTCCAAGCCGCTCGCCCCACGCCTTCCACTCTTCGGGCGACACCCGGTCCTGCACGTGTTGGTGGACACGCAACGACACCGCGTTCTCCGACTCGGCGAGCGCGACCCACGCGAGCAGATCCTCCTTCGCGCGTGCGCCAGTCGGGTTGTAGCCACCCTCACGGAAGGGCGCGCCCGAGATCAGCGCCGACGGCGGCAGCCCCAGATCGTAGGCCTTCGCGTATACGACCGGCTTGATGATAGAGCCCGTCTGGCGCAGGGCCAACGTGCGGTCGACCTCGCTGCGGTCGAAGTCCCAGCCGGTCGCGAGCGCGTCGATACCGCCACCTGCGAGCGGCGTCGACAGCAACGCACCTTCCATCATCGGCACCGGCTCGAGCTCGAAGAGCAGGTTGCGCGCCGGGTCGACCGGAGGTGCCGGTGGTGCCGCGACCTCGACCGCGACCTCGACCGGTTTCTCCGGCGCCTTCTCGCCCTTCTTGGTCTTGGCGGGCTTGGGCGGCTTGGCGGGCTGCTTGGGCGCCTTCGGCTTGGGCGGCGGCGGCGGCGCGACGACTCGCACCATCACGATGTCGCCGACCGCGAGCGCGTTGTTCAGCGAGGTCAGCTTGCCACCGAAGCTCACCTTGCCGCTCGCGTCGAGCTTGCCATCGGCGCCGCGCGGAAAGGTCGTCCAGGCGGTCGCCCAGCTCGATGCTTTGAGGTCAAAGGATCCCGAGAGGCCGGCCGTGAGGTCGATGCGTGCGGACTTCTCGCTGACCTCGGCGACGCGCCCGAGCAGGCGCGAGTCGGGCGCCGGCAGGCCAATCTTCTTGTCGGGTGCGGCACGCAAGACCCACTTCGTGTTCTTTGCGAAGAACGCATCGCGCTCGCCTTCGCTGACGGCGCGACCGAGCGGGCCGGGGTAGCCCTGCTTCTTCTGGAGGTCGACCAGCCCCGCGTCCAAGGCATCGTGAGCCGCGCGTTGGGCGGCCGGGTCGACGGCCATGCGGATGGTCAGGCCGCGCTCGAGGAAGGTGCGGTCGCCGTCGTTCCAGCGCGGTCCGAGGCGGCGCACGGCCTCGGTGAAGTCGGGCACCTGATCACCCCAGAGATCCCGCAACGGGTAGACCTTGTAGCTCTCGGCTTTGGCGGCCTTGGCGTCGTCGGCGCTGACCCAGCCCTGTTCGACCATGTTCTCGAGCACGTGGCCGGCGCGCGCTTTGGTGCCCGCGAGGTCGAGGGCCGGGTTCACGCGGCTCGGGCTCTGTGCGCACGAGGCGAGGGCGGCCATCTCGGCGAGCGTCAAGTCCCAGACATTCTTGCGGAAATAGTTCTGCGCGGCCGCCTGCACGCCGTAGCTGTGGTGGCCGTAATAGATGACGTTGATGTACCAGGCGAGGATCTGCTCCTTCGAGTAGAGGTCCTCCATGCGGCGCGCGAGGATCGCTTCCTTGACCTTACGCGACCAATTGCGGTCGCTGCCGACCAGGATCTTGGCGAGCTGCTGCGTGATGGTCGACGCGCCCTCCTTCACGTCGCCCGCGAACAGGTTGGTCACCATCGCGCGCACGATGCCGCGGAAGTCGATGCCCGAGTGCTCGAAGAAGCGCTCGTCCTCGGCCGCGAGGAACGCGAGGATGAGCGGACGCGGCAGATCTTCCCAGGGCAGGGCGAGGCGGCGCTCGGTATAGCGCTCGCCGACCAGTGAGCCATCGGCGGCCTCGAAGCGCGTGACGCCGACACCGGCCATCTTGTCGAAAGCGTCGAGGCGCGGCAGGTCGTGCGCGAGTGCGGTGTAGACCAGCGCCGCGGCCATCGCTCCGCTGGTGATCCCGAAGCCGAGGCCGGCGCCCGCGAGGCGTAACAAGTGACGCCACCAGCCGCCGTTGCGGCGATTGGCGATCATGAGTTTCGGAGGCGCGGTGTTCACGGGCACGGTTTAGCGACCTTTCGAGGATCGGGCCAGAAGCTCGCCTGGAACGGTCGAGCGACGGGTTGGCTTCCGCGCGCGTCACAGTCCGTTTGCAGGCGCCTGTGAAGCCGGCATGACTTCGATGCGACCCTGTGCGCTGGTTCCGCGGGTCGTCGGATCGTAGTACGCGAACGCCTCGACAGGACGCTGGGTGAGGTCACAGGGCACGCTGGTCTCGAGCGTGTACTCGAACCTCAGTGTCTCCCCGGCGGCGATCGTCGTCAGATAGACGTGCAGCTCCGAGCCGAGGTCGTCGACGCTCGCGACTCGTGCCGCCATGTCGGCCCCAACGAGGGCACGCGATGAGACTTGCAGGCCGGTCGGGATCGGGATGACGAGCGTCGGCATCGACACCGCGGTCGCTTGCTCGTTGGTGATTGTGACCGTCATCCCGATGCGGCCGCCGCCCCTCACGGGCGGGCCGTCGCGGACGTTGCTGACGACGAGGCCGTCGGCGCGCGCATCGGGCGCGGTAAGCGAGCGCCACTCGACGTCGAGCCCAGCGTGCAGTCCGTCGAGCGCTGCAGGCAGCGCGACGCTGACGACGTGCGCCCCGGGCGTCAATGCGACGTCGAGGCCGGGTGCGCCTTCGCCGTCGCGGAGCGTGCCGATCGGCTGGCCATCGACCATCACCGCAATCCCATCGGGGAGCTCGGCAGCCTTTGGATCGAACACCACCTTGGCCGCGCGCAATGCGAGCATCGTGCTGTGGGTCGAGCCCCAGTCGCCGCTCTGGCCGCGCGCGTCCCAGAGCCAGCCGAGCGCGCTGCGGGCCTCGGCGATGGCGCCGCTGCGCGCATGCCACATGCTGGCCAGCGCGGTCAGTTGCAGGGTCGCGCCCAGGCCGCGCGCATACATCAGTGATTCCCGCTCGGCGCGCGCGACATAGGACAGGCCGGTGGGCCCGCTGTTGGCGAAGGCCGCGAGCTTTGGGCCGGCGTTGGGCGGCCGCTTGGCGAGCGCTTCAGCGTTGGCCCACAGCGCAATCGTGTAGGGGTCGGAGATCGAGCCGCGATTGCGGGTGAGATAGTCGAGTGCCTGGTCGAAGACGCGCTGCATCGCTGGTTCTGTGCTGCCCGCCTCGGCCAGCGCCCAGGCGACGAACGCGGTCAGCGCGAAGCGGTCGCCGCTACCATCGGGATCCCACGAGCCGTCGGTTTTCTGTTGGCGTCCGAGATAGGCGCGGATGCGCGCGAGCAGCGCCAGGTCGACCGGGAAGACGCGTGCGATATCGCTGAACTCGAGCAGCCCATAGGCGGTCAGCGAGCGGCTCGCAGGCGCCCTGCCGAACAGCGAGAAGCCGCCGGGCTCACCTTCCACCTCATAGGAGACGAGGCGCTGATAGCCCATTGCGATGAAGCTCCGAGCACTATCGCGCGCCTGCTGAGCGTCGGGCTCCGAGCCGAGCAGCTCGAGCAGCAGCACGTTGGGATGGGTCGTGCTCGAGGTCTGCTCGAAGCAGCCGTGCGGCTCTTTGATCATGTCTGCGAGGCCCTTGCGCGAGAGGTCGGCGAGGCCGCGGTAGAGCGCGATGCGCGCCTTGGCGGAGCCGGCCGCGATTGTTTGCGGAACCTCGATGGCGAAGCTCACGAGCCCGTCCTTCGCACGCGTGGCGCGAGTCATCTGGATGCGCGCGCCGAGCGGCTCGATCGGCACCTCGCGCTCGATCGCGTCGACCTCCGCGTCACCTTCGACCAGCGCCAGCCGGAGCTTGCCGCTGCCGACCTCGGTCGCGGCCAATGTCAGGTCGACCGATGCGATGTCGCCGTCTGCCAGGTCGAGCAGCTCGGGTGAACCCTTCGCGCTGTCGACGCCGAGCCCGCCCGAGCCGCGTGCGATGAGGTTCAGGCGGCGGGCCCGACCGCTCTGGTTGGCGACGACTACACGCATCACGGTGCTGTCGCCGACGACCAGGCGCGCGGGTGGCTCGGCCGTGATGTGCAGTGGCAGGAACGTCTCGAGGTGCGCGCGCGTCGTTCCGACCGCACCGTCGGTAGACACCGCGTCGACCTGCAGCTCCCAGCCGGTGATGCTGTCGGCGAGCGGCACACCGAACGTCGCGTCGCCGCCCGGACCGGTCGTGACGCCGGTCACCCACAAGACCGTCTCGTCGAAGCGCTGACGCACGACCTCGAGTCGCTGGATGTCTCCAATTACACTACGGATTCTGCCTCCACCTTCGCCGCCACCACCTGAGCCATCGGCGGTGAAGGCGCCGCCCCAGCCGCCGTGGTCGCGCGAGTCGACGAAGACATCGCGTAGGGTCATGTCGTCGTCGCTTCCAGAGACGCCGTCGGGACCGACCGACCGCAGCACGACGATGCGTACCGGTCGGCCGCGATCGCGCGGGACTTCGACCTCGACCTCGATGCGCCTGCCCCAGGGATCGTTCGTGAGGTGGGCTGCGAGCTCGCCGCGCGCGACGAGATCGGCCAGCACCGAGGCTCGCTTCGGCGCGAGCATCAGCTTGCGCCGCTGCGCTTTGTGCGTCGCGACGAGGGCTGCCTGGAGCGCCTCGAGCCGGCGCTCGGCCAGCGTGGCGCCGACGCGTGCCTGATTCCATCGCTCGTCGATCTTCAGGACGTAGTCCCAGCTCATTGGCTGCGCCCACGGCGTCAGCTCGGCAACGGCAGCCGAAGGCGATACGAGCCGCTCGGCATCGCGGCTGGCCGCTTCTGCCAGCAACGCGGCGACCTCGGCCCGCGGCAGCCACTGGTGGTCCGCGCTCTCGATGAAGGCTTCGCTCGGCCCGTCGAGCCGCTCGACCACGAGGTCCATCACCTCTTGTATGCGCCTGTATTCATGTCGGAAACGCTGCGCGCCCGCGATGACCGCTTCAGGTGTCTGGCGCACCGGCTCGTCCATTTCTTCGATGATCGCGCGGGCGGCTAGGCGGCCTTCCAGCGTGCCACTGCCGAGTAGACGCGCGAACGCGAGCCCGAGCTGCTCGCCGCTCTGCATGAGGCATGGGATCCGGCGACGCGAGTCGACCGCGAACGCGCGCATCGCGTCGCCGACATCGACCGGCTTCTTCGAGAGCAGCAGCGCCCGCTCATCGACCACCGACGCGGCGAGCCCGACGTTCGGCACCGGTCTGCCAGCGGCATCCTTCACCGACACAGCGACCCGCGGCGTCTGCCCCGGCGCGTAGCGACCCGCGCCGGTGATGGCGAGCTCGAGGGTCGCGGGAGCGAGGTAGACGAGCCGCTCGGCGATCACGACCCTGGAGGTCATGCGACCGTCCCAGATCGCGGCCGCGGCGCGCACGACGCATAGGCCGAAGACGCCAACTGGCGGCACCAGCGTCGCCCTGAGAATGCCGTCGCTGACGCTGGCGGTCGTCGCGGCGATCGGTGCTCCACCGCGCAACAGGCTGACCGTCACCGGTCCGCCCGCTTCCTTCCAGCGGCCGCGCACGGCGATCGAGCTGCCCGCGTCGACGAGCACATCGTCCACCTCGATGCTCGTCCGATCTTCGGTGGGGCCGCCCGCGAAGGTCTCGCTCGCGCTCTTGCCGTTGCCCTCGGCGAGGATGGTGAGGTCGACCTCGCCCGCGTCATCGCTCTGAGCCTCGATGCGGATCACCCCGCGGCTGAGCTCGAGCGTGCTCGCGACGCTGCCGCGGCGAGCTGTGATCGTGACATGGGCCGGCACGAAGCCGCCGTTGCCATCGGTCGTTATCACCGTGAGCGCGGTCCGCCCGTCGGCCCCGCGCCCGCCCGAGACCAGCGCGAACATGAAGCGGCTCTCGGGAATCTCGAGCTCCTCGCGCGCTTGCCCACGCTGGCTTCCTTCGTCCTCCACGGTCGCCTCGAGCGCATGCTTGCGGCCGGCGCCGAGCGGGACGTCGAAGGCGTAGCGCCCGTTCTTGTCGAGCTGCGCGGTCGTCGGCTGCTTGTCGAGTGTGACCGTGACCTTGCCATGCACCGGCTCGCCATAGGGATAGCGTGCGTTGACGAAGCCGCTCACACGGCCATCGATAGTTTGAATCCCAACTATCGACACGACGATGCGCGGCAGCTCGGTGCGCTTCAGTTCGAGCTTGTTGCTCACGCTCTCGCTGCCTGCGGTCGCCATGAGCGTGACGTGGCCGACGGTGGTCGGGCTCATCGGCAGCGTGCCCGATGCCATGCCGTGCGCGTCGCCACGCGCGACCTCGCGCCACAGCAGCGTACCTTTGCGGTCACGCAGCTCGAGCGTCACCTCGGCGCCGGCAACTGGATGCGCATCGGTCGCTTCGAGCAGCGTCGTGCGCCAGCGGATCGTCTGCCCGGGCTGATACCAGCTGCGGTCCGTGCGCAGGACGAGCAGCCTGCGTGAGACGACGATCAACGGCCGCACGAGCCGGTCGCCACCCCAGCGCGAGCGCGTGTCGATGACCAGCTGATAGCTGCCTTCGGACGCGGGCGCGCGCACGCGCACGATGGCGTTGCCGTCAGCGCCGGTCTTCACGACCACGGCGTCACGCGGTATCACGTCGGTCTTGGCGCCGAGCGCGACGACCCACGCGCTGACGACAGCGTCGGGCAGTGCCTCACGCGTGCTCGGGTCGATGGCCGCCCAGGTGGTCACGACCGCGGTCGTCCACGCGCGCGCCGCGACGGCGGACTTATCGCGAACGAGGTCGGTGTCGTGGAGCCGCAGCGGCTCCGCCCGAACGGAGGACGCAATGATGACAAACGCCAGTGGGACCAGTCGTGACAGCATGGTCAGGGCACGACAGCCACCTCGCCATTTTGTTCCCGACGAACTTCTGGTTGCTCTCGCCTCGCCACGGCTTCGCATGCTCGGCGAATTCTAGCGGTCGACGATCGATGGTCGCGAGGGTAGGGTCGGCGCCGCGAACCGACCGCAAGGCCCCCGAGGGGCAGGAGATGCGCGATGAAGACCCGAGCCGCTGTTTGCTACCAGGCCGGAACCCCGCTGGTCATCGAAGAGGTCGACCTCGAAGGCCCCAAAGCGGGCGAGGTGTTGGTCGAGATCAAGGCGACCGGCGTCTGCCACACCGACGAGTTCACGCGCTCGGGTGGCGATCCCGAAGGCCTCTTCCCGGTCATCTTCGGCCACGAGGGCGCGGGCATCGTGCGCGAGGTCGGGGCCGGCGTGACCAGCGTGAAGCCCGGTGACCACGTCATCCCGCTCTACACGCCCGAGTGCCGCCAGTGTAAGTCGTGCCTCTCGCGCAAGACCAACCTGTGCACCGCGATCCGCGCGACCCAGGGCAAGGGCATGATGCCCGACGGCACCTCGCGCTTCAGCATCAAGGGCAAGCCCATCCATCATTACATGGGCTGCTCGACCTTCTCGAACTTCACGGTCATGCCCGAGATTGCGTTGGCCAAGGTCCGCAGCGACGCCCCGTTCGAGAAGATCTGCTACATCGGCTGCGGCGTGACGACCGGCATCGGCGCCGTGATCTACACCGCGAACGTCGAGGCCGGCGCCAACTGCGTCGTGTTCGGCCTGGGCGGCATCGGCCTCAACGTCATCCAGGGCCTGCGCATGGTGGGCGCCGACAAGATCATTGGCGTCGACATCAACCCCGCCCGCGAAGCGCTCGGGCGCCAGCTCGGCATGACCCACTTCGTGAACCCGACCACCATCGAAGGCGACCTCGTCGCGCACCTGGTCGAACTCACCGGCGGCGGCGCCGACTACAGCTTCGAGTGCGTGGGCAGCACCAAGCTCATGCGCCAGGCCCTCGAGTGCTGCCATCGCGGCTGGGGTCAGTCGATCGTCATCGGCGTCGCGGGTGCGGGCCAGGAGATCTCGACCCGTCCGTTCCAGCTCGTCACCGGGCGCGTCTGGAAGGGCTCGGCCTTCGGCGGCGCACGCGGTCGCACCGACGTGCCGAAGATCGTCGACTGGTACATGGACAAGAAGATCGACATCGACAGCCTCGTGACCCACGTGCTGCCGCTCGAGCGCATCAACGAGGCGTTCGACCTGATGCACTCGGGCGAGTCGATCCGCACGGTGGTGACGTTCTGATGTCGGCGCCAGCAGCGTCGGCGCCAGCTCTGAGGACGCGCTCGGAAGCGCTTGCCTGGGGCGGTCGCCAGGGCTTCTACGAGCATGCGAGCGCGGCCTGCGGCCAGACGATGCGCTTTGGCGTCTACCTCCCCCCGCAGGCGCTCGCGGGTGCCAAGGTGCCGGCGGTCTATTGCCTCGCGGGCCTCACGTGCACCGAGGAGACGTTCGCCATCAAGGCAGGTGCGCAGCGCGTCGCGGCCGAGCTCGGGCTGGCGCTGGTCACGCCCGACACGAGCCCACGGGCGCGCATCGCGGGTGATGACGCGAGCTGGGACTTCGGCCTCGCGGCGAGCTTCTACCTCGACGCGACGCAAGACCCGTGGCGCGAGACCTATCAGATGCAGCGTTGGATCTCCGATGAGCTGGTCAATGTGGTCGAGGCGGCATTGCCGATAGCGAGCGACCGGCGCGGCATTCTCGGTCACTCGATGGGTGGGCACGGTGCGCTGATGACAGCACTGCGCAATCCCCGCCGCTACGCGAGCTGCTCGGCGTTCGCGCCGATCGCCTCGCCGTCGGATGTGCCGTGGGGGCAGAAGGCATTCACGGGCTACCTCGGCGAAGACCGTGCGACATGGTCGCGCTGGGATGCGACCCAGCTCGTGCGAGCGCACACGTTCCCCGGGACGCTGCTCATCGATCAGGGAACGGCCGACAACTTCCTTCAGCGTGAGCTGCAGCCGGAGCGCTTCGAAGCGGCCTGCGCCGTAGCCGGGCAGTCCGTGTCGCTGCGTCTGCGTGAGGGCTACGACCACAGCTACTGGTTCATCCAGACCTTCGTCGAGGAGCACCTGCGACACCATGGCGAGCGCTTGCAATAAGGATGAACAGCCTCTTGGGCGCGCGGCCGAGCTTGACAGGTGACGCGCCTACGAGGCAGTTTGGCGCTCACTTACAGGCGCTTGACCGGCCCTGTTTCCTAGTCGCGGAGCCCCTCGAACCTCCGCTCGAACCGTCCGCAAGCCGGCTCTCCGCCGTGCCTCGAACCTCCGAGGAGGTCCCGCATGCTCCGCCCCCATTTCCTACTAGCGGCTGCTCCTGCCATCGTCGTCGCGAGTGTGCTCGGCACCGCTCCCGCGCTCGCGGCCCCGCCGCTCGTGGCTGAGCCCGCGCCCGAGACGCTCGACAAAGCGATCCCCGCGCGCTTCATCATGGGCGTGAAGTTCGGCGGCGGCGGCACGCTCTGGGACGCGCCCGATGGCACCGTGCTCGGCAAGGACGAGCGTGGCCTCGACTTCGACACCGCCATGTTCGACGAGACGCGCGCTGGCTACACGATGTCGGCCGGCTTCTTCCTCGAAGGCATCTTCTACGACCACCTCGGCATCGAGGTCGGCTTCAACTTCGTGCAGCACACGCTGCTCGAGAACGTGAAGTGGTCCTACGAGGAGTCGAACGACGGCGGCATCCAGCGCGCGTTCAACGCGAAGTCGGACCAGGAGCTGTCGTGGACGGCGCTGCACGTGCCGATCCTCATCAAGGCGGTGGTCGACGCGGGCAAGACGCGCGTGTCGCTCGGTGTCGGCCCCGAGTTCTCGTTCACGAGCTGGTCGCAGGCGAGATTCAAGATCACGGAAGGCGCACTCTCGAGCACGTCGGTCGGCGACGAGAACGACCACAACTTCCCGAGGAAGGACGGAGTCGCGCTGTACCCCGAGTGCTACGACGGCCAAGACCGCCTGCCCGGTGGACGCTGTGTGTTCACGAACCTCAAGGCCAAGAACGAGGACAGCGTGTACCTCGCGGTCGTCTTCGGCATCGAGATCACTGCGGGCGACTTCATCATCCCGATCGACATCCACTGGTCGTACAACTTCAGCCAGCCCAAGGGCTATCTCGAGCGGGCCAACGTCGACCCCAACACGATCCCGACCGAGGCCAACGGCGGTCTCGTGCGACCGAGTGAGCTCGAGCTCAAGACGCGTGACTCCATGTACGGCGGGCTGCGTGTCGGCCTCGCTTACCAGTTCTGAAGGGCTCGTAGGAATTCATCATGTCGCACCTGACTCGCCCTTTGTTCCTCCTCGCGTCGACGGCCCTCGCGGTCATCACGCTCACCCCCTCCAGTGCGCTCGCGCAGGAGCGCAACGAGTGGTCGCTCGAGAAGTTCCGACCCGCGGTGCACTCGCTCGGCGCGTTCACCACCGAGGCCGCGCGCGTCTCGCACGGGCTCACCATCAATGCGTTCTTGATGGCCAACGTGGCCGGCAATGTGCTGCAGCTCGCCAACGATGACCAGGCCGTCGACTTGTTCGGCACGACAGACCTGGTCGCATCCGTCAGCTTCCTCGATCATTTGTCGGTCGCGCTCGACGTGCCGTTTCACTTCGGTAGCGGCACCTTCCTCGATGGCAACGACGTCGCCGACTTCACCTTTGGCGACATCCGCTTGTCGTTGAAGGCAACGGCGATCAAGCCCTACCGCATCGGTGGCGGCATCGGCCTCGCGGTCGACCTGTTCATCCCGTCGGGCAGCAAGGGCGGCTACGGGCGCGAGAGCGGCACGGTCGTGATGCCGAAGATCGTGCTCGATGCGATTACCGAACACGTGCACCTGATGACGAACATCTGGTTCTACGTGCGCAGCGGCAGCTTCGACCCCAACGACGACCCGGCCACGGTGCCCGAGTTCTCGGACAACCTCGAGATAAGCTCAGAGGCCGGTGCCAATGCGGCGCTCGCGATCTTCCTCGGCTCGACCGACTTCCGCATGTTGATTGAGGGTCGCTTCGAGTCGCGCCTCGCGCGCTTCTTCGAGAAGGCGAACACCCAGCTCGAGTTCACCTGGGGTCTGCACTGGCGTTCGAAGGAAGGCCTCGCGGTCGGCGGCGGCGCCAGCTTCGGCGTGCTCAACGGCTACGGCGACCCGGCCTGGCGTGGCTTTTTGCAGTTCGGCTACATGCCCGCGAACCTCATCCCGATGCCCAGCAGGACCGGCGACGCGGACGGCGACGGCGTGCTCGACGACGTCGATCAGTGCCCGGCCGACCCCGAGGACATCGACGGCTTCGAGGACACGGACGGCTGCCCCGAGAACGACAACGACAAGGACGGCATCGTCGACAAGCTCGACAAGTGCCCCAACGACGCCGAGGACAAGGACGGCGACCGCGACGACGACGGCTGCCCCGACAATGACCAGGACGCCGACGGGATCGCCGACGACCTCGACCAGTGCCCGACCAAGCCCGAGGACAAGGACGGCTTCGAGGACAGCGACGGCTGCCCCGACCTCGACAACGACAAGGACGGGATCCCGGACACCGAGGACAAGTGCCCGGACAAGCCCGAGGATCTCGACGGCGACCGCGACACCGATGGCTGCCCCGATGGTGACGGCGACAAGGACGGGATCCCCGACGACCTCGACAAGTGCCCAACCCAGCCCGAGGACCTCGACGGCTTCGAGGACGAGGACGGCTGCCCCGACCCGGACAACGACAAGGACGGCCTGCCCGACACCATCGACAAGTGCCCGAACGATGCCGAGGACAAGGACGGCTTCAAGGACGACGATGGCTGCCCCGAGGACGACAACGACGGCGACGGCATCAAGGACGCCCAGGACAAGTGCCCCGACGTCGCCGAGGATCGCGACGGTTGCCAGGACGAAGACGGCTGCCCGGAGGAGGGCAAGGTCTGCGTGACCAAGGAGAAGATCACGATCTCAGAGAAGATCTTCTTCAAGACCGGCAAGGCCGACATCCTCCCGAAGAGCTACGCGTTGCTCGCCGAGCTCGCGAAGGTCATCAACGAGAACCCCCAGATCGAGCTCATCGAGATCCAGGGTCACACCGATGATCAGGGCCCCGACGACTTCAACCGCACGTTGTCCGATGCGCGCGCCAACTCGGTCATGACCCACCTCGTGACCATCGGCAGCGTCAACGCGACGCGGCTCAGCGCGAAGGGTTACGGCGAGGACGTGCCCATCGGCAACAACAAGACCGCCGCGGGCCGCGAGCTCAACCGTCGCGTCGAGTTTATGATCCTCCGCCAGAAGGCCCCGTAGTTCGCTCGCGAAACGCGTGGGCCCTTTTAGTCGCTCGCTCGTCGGCAGCCTTTGCCTGGCTGCTGGTCGCGTCGTCGTGCTTCCAGGACTCCTCGAGGATGGTGAACTGGCTCCGCGGCACGCGTGACCAGTTCGCGGAGAAGTCGACCGGCTGGATGCTCGCGACGGTGAACGCCATCACGAACACGGCGGGGATCGCGATCATCGCGGTCGGGGTCGTCACAGCGTTGCTGTAGTCGCGGCGAAGTTCGTAGATGAGCCAGGTGTGGATGACACGCCCAGACCGCTTCGGAGCCGAGTGCCGGAGCAGCGGATGATCGAGCTTCGAGCATTGATTCATGCTGCGTTCGTGTGCCGCGCGGCGGCCTTTCATGTGGCCCTGAAGGCAACTTGAGGTTGACTGAACACGTCTTGACCCGAGAAACCGAATCCCTTGTGTGAGCTTACGTCGGGGGGGCCTGCGCGGTTGAACACCGACACGCCGACCCGATTTGGAGCGGCGCATAGATAGGAGAACCCCATGAAGCTCGTCCGCACCCTTGCTTTGACCCTCGGCCTCAGCTTCGGCACCGGTGGCATCTTCGCGAGCAGCGCGCTCGCCGACGATGGCCGCGATAAAGGCCAGGAGCGCTGGAACGACGGTGGCCGCGGCGACCGCGACCACGGCGATCGCGACGACCGGGACCAGCGAGACGACCGTGATCGGGGCGGCAACGATTGGAATGGTCGCGACCACGATGTCCAGAGCAACGCGCGCTGGGAGCGTGACGACGACAATGCCGGCCGCTACGACCGACCCGGCCGCTGGGGTCGCTTCGTGCCGGTGCGCTTCGTCAACCACCGCGATCAGTTCGTGACCCTCTACCTCAACGGGCGCTACCTCGGCCGCGTCGCGCCGAACTCACGCGACCGCTTCGCGCTGCCGCCCGGCAGCCACGTCGTCACCTACCAGGTCGGGAGTCGCAACCGCTTCCACCAGGTCAACGTCGACGCGTTTCCCGGGCATCACACCCGCGTCGTCATCGAGGGTCGCCGCGGCGGCGGCTGGGGCGGCGGCTGGGGCGGCGGCTGGGGCGGCGGCTGGGGCGGCGGCTGGTGATGAGGAGCTTGAACGCGAATCCGACGCAGGCCTGATTGAGGCTGAGGTCGGTGTGCGGGCCGGGGTTGTGCGAGCAACCCCGGCTTTTTTCGCTACCCGTCAGACCCGTGACCGCCGTCAGCGTCAGAGGGCGCCGTGTGCGTCCGCCCAGAGAACGGCGCTTAGGCGAAGAGCTCCCTGAGGCGCTTCCTGAGGTCTTGGAAGCGCTGAGGATCGTCGGGATCCTTGGTCGCCGCGATGAGCTTCTCGCGCCCCTTGCGCGACCGCTCGATCAACCCGAATTCTTCCCACGCAGACAAGGCGTGCTGGAAGTTCACGTTGGATGCGCTCTCGGGGCAGGTGATGTCGCCGACCTGATAGCGCCGCCGCCCGAGCTCTTGCGCCAGGTGGATGAAGGTCGCCTCGGGCAGCGGCTCGTCAGCGTGCTGGTCGAGCGCGACGGCGATGAGCCAATACGCCTCGACCCACGGCACCAGCGCGCGATGCAGCAGCTCCATCGTCTGGGCACCGCTCTCGGGGATCCGGATCTCGACCTTGGTGAAGTCCTCGCCCGCGACGCGCGAGATGAGCCCGCCTTCGTCGAAGCGTCCGAGCGTCTCGACGAACTGCGACGCGAAGCCCTTGTCGGGGTCGAAGATGAACTCGTACTGGAACGTGCGCGACAGGAACGCGGCCGCCTCCATCACGCGCGCGACGCTGGTCACGCCCTGCATCAGCGTCCCGCGGATGGCGGTCGCGAGGATCGCCTCGGCCACGAACAGGTGCACGATGTTGTTCTTGTAGAAGTCGAGGTTGATGCGCGCCTCGGGCACTGGGACGTAGACCGTCTCGTCCTCGAACGCGTGCATCTCTATCTGCTTCACCTTGGCGAGGCGCTTGAGCGTCTCGTCGATCGCCGCCTCGATCGCCAGGCCGCGCGCCCGCGCTAGCGGCGACTTCTCGCCCAGCGCGAAGCGCTTGCGATACAAGTCCGCGCTCTCCAACATGGTGCGCGCCTGCGCGATGTTGTCGCGATGGCGCTGAAGCCCGTCTTCAATCGTGTGCGACAGGCGCGCCTGCTTGAGGTTGGCGATCTCGAGCATGAGCCCGACGCGCGCTATCAGCGTATCGCGGTCGATGCCACGCTTGGGATGAAACAACAGCGCGGCGGCTACGAGTGCTGTCGGCGTGACCATCGCGACGCGGTTGATCGAGTCGCTGACGCGGTAGCCGAGGCGCCGCAGGAAGAGCGTGTCGGGGTCGTGCTGACGGCCGACCTGGGCGACGCCGTGGCGGGCGTCTTGCGCCAACTGTTCCTCGTGTCGATCGAGCGCCTCGCGGCACGAGATCGGATCGCCGAAGTTCACGTAGAGACGACCAAATTTGGCCCACAGGACCTTGGTCGCGGAGATCAGCGCGCCGAGGTTCTCGCGCTTCTTCTCGCCGCCGCCGAGTTCGCGCGAGAAGGCCTTCTCTTCGATGACCTGCTCATAGCCGACGTAGACCGGCACGAAGTGCACATCGGGCGCGGCGCCCGACTTGATGGCGTCGACGATGACCTTGAGCATGCCGAACTTCGGCGTCAGCATCTTGCCCGTGCGCGAGCGGCCACCTTCGAGGAAGAACTCGATCCAGAAGCCCTCTTGGACGAGCTTCTTCAGGTACTCGCGAAAGGCCAGCGTGTAGCCCTTGTTGTCTTTGAACGAGCGCCTGATGAAGAACGCGCCGGCACGCCGGAACCAGCGCCCGACCGGGAAGAAGTTGAGGTTCTTGCCGGCGGCGATGTGCGGCGGGATGAGGCCATTGGTGTAGAAGATGTAGCTCAACACCAGGTAGTCGATGTGGCTGCGATGGCATGGCAACAGGATGAGCGGTGATTTGCGCGCCGCCTCCCGCACCTTCTCGAGGTCGGCCTGGTCGACGACCATCTCGTGATAGATGCGGTTGAAGACGAGCGTCATGAAGATGCACGCCATCTCGATGGTGAGCATCGAGAAGTCGGCGGCCATCTCTTTGAGATAGCTCGCGACCTCCTTGTGCACCTTCTCGGCGGGCACGCCCATCTCGGCCGCGAGCCCGTCGATGGCGGCGGAGACCTCGGGATTGTGCAGGATCTCCTCGCAGATCTGCTTGCCGCGCTTGAGCACGGGGCCCTTGATGACCCGCTCCTCGATCGACAGGTTGCGAAGGATCTCCGCCCGCAGCTTCACCGCGAGCTGCGACAACTCGCGCAGGTCCTTGTGCCGTTCGCAGAAGTCGACCAGGTCGATGGGCTTACCGACCTGGACGAACGCGCGTCGCCGATTCAGTAAGAAGTTGATGAACTTGCGGGTGCGGCTCGGCGCCTCGGGGTTGCCGAACACCTGACGCCAGAAGCTCTTTTTGTGGGTCTCCGGGTCGTGCACCCAGATCAGCAGCTGCGGCACGATCGTCACGTGGCGCGCCGCGGCACCATCGCGCTGGCATCGCTCGCGCTGGCTCTGCAGCACGGTCGCGAGGAACGAGTCGTCGGTCGCCTCGGCCGTCGCCCACGGCCAGATATGTCGCGTCTTCAAGAAGACCAGCGCCGCGCGATGCCGCGACAGCGCGTACGCGAGCCGCTCGTGCGGCTCGAAGCGATGGCGATAGTAGGCGACCAGGCGACGCAAGCCATGCAGCAGGATTGCCCACAGCGGTCGGAAGAACAGCATCGTGGTGATCGTGTTCGCGACGAACGCGAGCGGCAGCCCACGCTTCCTGAAGGCGAAGTTGAAGTAGAGGTAATCGAGCACGCTGTGATGGTTCATCACGTAGACGACGTCGCCCTCGCGCTCGAGGTCACGGATCGTCTTGGCGTGGCGCTCGTCGAAGCCGACCTTGCGGAACGCGAGCCACATGAACAAGCGCGTGAGCAGACCCGGGCGCGCGAGCATGCCCGTCTCGTTCAGCACACGCCGGTCATCGACCCCATCGAAGCGGTTCGGGTCTTTCGGGGCAACTCGTGACGATGGAGGCGTAGACGGCATCGGGTCGTCGACGAGCTGACCATCGCGCTTGGGTGCCAACGCTGTCACGGGCTGCCTATATCACGCCCCGGATCGTGGGGCGACAGCTTCACTCCAACATGCCGTCGCTGATCCACTTCTGGATCAGCACCTGTTGGTCCGCGTCTGGGCACTTCGGCTTGATCGGGTCCTGGCACTCGCCCGACGCCGGCATCGAGCCGTCCTGGATCCGAAGCAGCGCGCACTCGCCGATCTTCTTGCCCTCGCAACTGAAGAGGTCGGCGTCGAGCTGCGAAGCGTCGTAGGCAACTGCCTTGTTGGCGGCTGCTATCGAGTGACCACTGCTGCCCGAGGTCGCGCTGTTGCCTGCGTGGCAAGGCGCACAACTGGTCGCGAAGATCGGATAGACGGCGTCCCAGGTCACAACGCCGGGGGCGACCTCGACCTCGGAAGCAGTGGTGTCGGCCACGCTTGTGTCGGGTGCGGTGTCGACCAGCACACTGGTGTCGAGTTCGGCCGTGTCGGGTGCAGTCGTGTTGGGGTCGTTCGTGTCGGGCGCGACGTCAGGTGGCGCCGAAGTGTCCAGCGTATCCGGCTGCATAGTGTCTTCGAGGGTCCCGTCGGCCGTCGTCTCCACCTCGTTGTCGTCGCCGCAACCCACACTCAAGAGCGCCATGACGGCCATGCCACGCACCCAACTGGATCCACCCCATCGCTCCATGTCCGCCTCTCTGGCCTTCGGTTCGAAGCCGTGGACCCTACAGTGGAATCGCACTGCGACGCCAACGACCGCCTGGTGTCGCTCGACCGCGCGCGGGGCCGTTGAAACCCCGGAATCGTTGCCGGAACGATCGATCCGCGCTTACCATCGCTCCGTGTTCCGCGCCGCCCTTCGACAGTCTGGTAGCTCGCCCCACGCACGCATCACTCAGCTCGAGACGGTCCCTCAGACCGGTTCGTGGCTGCGCGCTGCGGTCGTCGTCGCGTGCGTCAGCCTCGTCTGCGCGACCAGCGTCGCGGCCGCCGAGGACACGCCGGTCGTCCCGGTCGCCACGCCCGTTCCAGCGGCGCGCTGCAGCGACGATCCACTCTCGCCGCGCCGCGAGGTCGAGGCTGCCTTCGCGGAGCTGCAGAAGATCCATCGCATCCGGGTCGCTGGCCCGGCCGGCGAGAAGCTGCTGGCCTTACGCGTCAATGCGCTCCTCGATCGACTGATCGCCTTCGACCTGTTCGTCGACATCGCGCTTGGCGACGCGTGGGACCAGGCCCTGCCCGAGCAGCGTGAGAGCTGGCGCACGACCCTGTCCGAGACGCTGCGCAGCCGCTACCTGCGAAAGCTCGGCTCGCCGCTCGCCGCGGGGTTCGACATCAAGGGCGTCGTCATGCGCTGCGACCGCGCCGAGGTCGCGGTTCACATCGTCGATCGCAAGGGCCGGCATCCGCAGGACGTGCTGATTCAGTTGGTCGTCGCCCCCATCCCAGCCCTGCTCGCTGACGGCATGTCACCCGACCAGAAGCCGGTCGCAGGCCCGCTAGCGAGCATCACCTGGCACGCGTTCGACGTCACGGTGGATGGCGTCTCGCTGCTCGAGACATGGAAGAGTCGCTTCCGGCGCATCTACGCAGATGGCGGCTTGGCCGCGATCGAACAACACATGCGCGGCTTGCGCGATCGCTACGGCGCCCACACCGACTAGGTCTTCGCGAGATACCGATCGCGCAGGATCACGAGTTCACCCTTGAGCGCCTCGCGCTCGCGCTGTAGCGCCTCGACCCGATCGGAGTGCCGCAGCAGCGCCTTCAGGCCACCCCGCGAGAGGCGATGGAGGCGCGCCTCGGTCATCCAGCGCAGAGCGATAAGCGAGGTCGGCGGCAACGTCGCCGCGTAGATGATGCCGAGCCACGGCCCGATGACCGTCGACAACATCACCGTCTGCGTGGTCCACGCGCCGAGGAAGCTGACCGCGCCCGCGACGATCTTGGTCAGCGCGGCGCGATCCTTACGCGGCGGCGCAACCGCCAGCACCAGCCGCAACAGCAGATAAGGCGCCAGCGAGTTCACGATCCCGTAGAGCGCGACGGGCGCGCCGAGCACCAGGAAGCGCCGTTGCCGCTTGAAGCGATTCTGCGATTCCGTTCGATGTTGGAGCGCCGCCGAGTCGCCGCCCAGCCCGAGCTCGGAGCGCTCCTCGAGGAAGCGCTGGAGGCGTCGGCGCAGCTCGGCGGTCTTCTCGGGGTCGACCTCTTGCAGCCAGCGATAGGCATCGACGATGCGCCGCACGAGCGCCGTGCGCTCCGACGGGGTCTGGCCCGCCTGGTCGAGGCCCGCCTCGCGCCGCACCTCGACGATGATCGACGTGACCTGCGCGATGATACGCTCGTCCTCGACCTGGTCGACGTGCACCGACAGGTCGCGCAGCGCCCGCTCGATGCGATCGGTCAGCTCGCGAGCCGCGGCCTTTGGGTCTTCTTCCCAGCGCGCACGCAGGTCCAGCATCGGGATCGGCGGGCCGAAGGCGACGTGCACGTCGCTGCGAAATGCTTGGCGTACCAAGTAATTCAGAGCCACTGGCACGATCCCGACGCCGCGCGTCCAGCCGCTTGCCGCCTCCGCGTCGAGCGCGATGCGAGCGGCTCCGGTGCGCAGGCGATGCACGCGCAGGTTGTCGTGGGTCTTGCCCTCGGGGAAGATCGAGATGACCCCGCCGCGCTCGAGCACCTCGCGCGCGGCCGCAAACGCGCCGGAGTTGTCGGCCCTGTTCTTGGTGACGCCCGCTTCCGGCTCGGGTGCCTTGGCCTTGTCCTCCGGACGCGCGATCGGGATCGCCCCGATACCCCGCAAGATCGGGCCGAAGACCGGGATCTTGAAGAGCCCGTCACGCGCGCAGAACGTCACCTGTCGCTCCTCGAGGATGCCGAGCAGCAGCGGATCGACGATCGAGTTCGGATGAGTCGACGCGAGGATGGTAGGGCGCGCCGCCCCGAGGTTCTCACGCCCGGTGACCTCGACCGTTCGATAGAACACCCGCAGCGCCCCGCGAATCAGGGATCTCAGCGAACGATACAGCCGCGTGCTCTGGGTCGCGGGCTTTACGCCCCATGACAGTGGGTCGGTTTGCGCCATGGCCGCACTATCCCTCCCAAGGCCCGCGTGGACAAGGCGTGCTCCCGTCCCACTGCGCTGGATGATGCCTGCTCCGCGCGCGCGCTGTGCACTCACGCAGGTTGGCCCTGCGCTTCGCCATGGCCGTCGTTGGGCTCATGCGCCTTGGGTGGCACGCGCCTTGCGGTGGCCCCGCCGAGCCAACGCCCACGGAATCCCGATGAACCCACGCACACGCAACGCTTCTCTTGTCCCCTTCGCGCTCGCTGGTCTGTGCGGCCTCGCTGGTCTGGGCGGCTGCTCGAACCAGGCATTCTCCCCGCCGACTGGCTGGGTCCCTGCTGAAGAGCCAGTGCCGCTCGGCGATGGCAAGAGCACGATCGGCGGCGGTCTCGGCTTTGGCAACGTCGGCCTCGACGCGGCCGACTTCATCGGCGCGAACCTGAAGTATCGCCAGGGAATCGGCCGCATGCTCGAGGTCCAGGCCGAGGGCGCCGCGGTCGTCTTCACCGAGGACACCGACGAGTTCCCGTCGATCCTCTCGGCGCGCGTCGGCCTGAAGGGCGGCTTCATGTCCGACTTCCCGCACCTCGGATGGGTCGCGGGCCTGGGCTTCGGCGGCTCGGCGGGTGGCGCCTTCACGGCCGCCGACCTCGGCTTGCAGCTCGGCTACGTCAATCGCTACCTCACGCCGTGGATAGTGGTCTCGGGCGTCGCGAGCTTCCCCATCACGTCGAACGACGTCGACCTCCGCCGCTCGGAGGACGAAGACTCGAACTTCGATCATCCGGTCAGCACGTTCGGCCTGCGCATCGGGCTTGGCCTCTCGGCCCACCTCGGCGACAGCGACGCGCGCCTGCACGTCGCGGTCGCCAACCTGCGCATGGTCGACATCCACGGCGAGGACGAGTCCACCGTCGGGTTCACCGTCGCCTTCGACGCGCCCTTGTGAGTTCCTTGCCTTACCCGGTCGCGCTGGGTATCAGCCGGCCATGGTCAACCTGCACGGACTCGGGCCCGACGCGCTACACGCCCACCTGGTGGCGGCTGGCGCGCCGTGCACCGCGAGCCATGCGCGCAGCCTCTTCGCGCGCCATGTCGCTTTTCATCCGCGCGACGCACCCCGCCGCCAGAGCGTGCCGAAGTCGGTGCTGCGGGTCTTCGCCGACACCGTCTCGACCGATCGCCTGACCATCGTCGAGCGCGTCGAAGACCCAAGCGACGGCTTCGTGAAGTACCTCTTGCGATCGCCCGACGGCGCGCTCTCGGAGGCCGTTCGGATCCCGCTCGAGGTGCCCGGTCGCTTCACGATCTGCCTGTCGTCCCAGGTCGGCTGCGCGATGGCCTGTGCCTTCTGCGCGACCGGTCGCCTCGGGCTCTCGCGCAATCTCGGCGCGTGGGAGATCGTGTCCGCGTTCTGCCTCGTGCGCGACGAGCTGCCGGTCGGCGCGCGCATCACCGGCGCGGTCTTCATGGGGCAGGGCGAGCCCTTCCACAACTACGACAACGTCATCCGCGCCGCGTCGATCCTCTCCGATCCCAACGGCGGTCGCATCGGCGCCGAGGCGATCTCGATCTCGACCGTGGGCCTCGTGCCTGAGATCCGGCGCTACACCGCCGAGGGCCATCGCTATCGCCTGGTCGTCTCGCTGACCTCGGCCATCTCCGAGCGTCGCCGTCGCCTCATGCCGGTCACCCGCAAGTGGGACGTGCCGGAGGTGGCAGCCGCTATCCGCGAACACGCGCTCGTGCGCAAGACCCGCGTCACGGTCGCGTGGGTCGTTTTGGGCGGCGAGAACACCGGGCAGGACGAGGTCGACGCGCTGCGCGCCCTGTTCGCCGACACCCCGATCAAGCTCAACATCATCGACGTCAACGACAGCTCGATCGGTGACGACGGCCCACGCTTCGTGCGCGCCGACGCGGCCGAGCTCGACGCGTTCCGCGATCGCCTGCGCACCCTCGGCGTGCCCGTCGTCCGCCGCTACTCCGGCGGCCGCGACAAGCACGCGGCCTGCGGCATGTTGGCGGCCCACGCCATGACGTAGGCAGCGTTCGGCCGCCTGTTGATTCGCCAGCGAGGCGAGCGCGGCCAAGGTGGCGCCCGAAGCGAGTGACGAGGCGACCTCATAGGTCGCCGCAGGAACGAGCGAGGGACCGACGCCGGCCCCGCTCGCCGCAGCGGCGAATCAAAGCTTGAAGACCGCGACCTCGTCGAAGCGCGCATTGGCGAGCCAGTTGTTCAGCCCGATCCACTCGCCGCGCACGGGCGCCTTGTCGTCGAACTTGTAGAGCAGCTCGCCGTCGCGAAACCACAGCAGCTGGTCGTCGGTGACGACCGCCGCGAAGCGGTATTGACGGCCCGGCTCGAGGGTGCGCGCGGCTTTGCGCTTGTCGTCGGCGGTGTGCTCGCCGAGCTTTGCGATCGTGTCGAACGTGTTCTTCCAGCCGCCGTTGATGAAGCTGTAGCCCTTTTCGTGCTTGGGCTCGGTGTTGAACGCCTCGATCTTCAAGTCGCCGGCGAAGTCGCCCTGGGTCGGCTTGTCGCTGGCCGCGAGGAACTCGATGCGCACATTGCCGGTGGTCGGCAGGACCTTGGCGAAGACGCCCTGGTTCTTGGTCTTCGCGGTCCGCACCCAGCCGTTTTCGATGCGCCACTCCGACGCCTCGGCCTCGCTGTCGATGCGGTCGCGAACCCACCTGTCGCCGAGCTCGGCCCGCTCGAAGTCGTCGAAGAACACGCGCTCGCCTCCGGTCAGGAAGCGCTTGGGGTCGCTGGCCTCGGCCTCGCGTGCGAGGTCGGCCTCGGTGACGTGGGCCGGGACCGCAGCCTTCTCACCGCAGGCCGCGAGCGCGGGGCCCAGCGCCACGCAGCCGAGCAACGACGCGCGGCGAAGGGAGGAAAACAAGTTTGAGCTCAAAGCTTCTCCGGAGGCTCGTCGTTGGCGACGATGGGCCGCGGCGACGGGCCGGTGTCGGCCGTCTCCAATGAGGGCGGCGCGGCAGGGGTCGTGAACAGCGTCGGGGGCCGTGGCGTGGCATGAGCCGAGCGCAGGATGGCCGAGGTCGAGACGATCGGCTCGCCCGGCATGCCGCTCGCGCCGGATGTCGGCAGCTGTCCACCGGGCCATTGCGGCATCGTGTCGGCGTGCGCTGCGGCGAGCCGCGGTCCGGTGAAGGCAACAGGCGCCAGGATCGGCCGGTCGCCACGCGTCTGGGTGACCGCGAGCTGGCGCGGGTCATGGGGCAGCGGCGGTGGTGCAAGCTCCGCCGAGGTCGGACCGCGCAGGACCGGGATCGCCGGATGCGTGACCGCGCTCGCGCCACGGCGATCGGAGCCGCGCGGACGGCGCAACACGGGCGCGGTCGGCAGCCCCGAGCTCTCTTGGGTGACGCGCGCCATCGGCTCCGGCTCGGTGTCGGCCGTCACGCGTTGGCTCGTCGCGGGGCGCGGCACCGGTCGCGTCATCGCGCCCGGGTCTTTATACAGCAGGCGCATCGAGCCACCTTCACGCGCCGAAGCCTCGACCTTGCGCGCGAGCGACCGGCCGATCGCCAGCGCGAGCTTCAGCGCGACGTTGGGCGAGGTGCGCTGCAGCTCGTCGAAGTGGCGCCGCTCGACCACACCGATCGAGGCGCCAGCCGCCGAGCCGAGCACCGTCGCGCCGCTCGAACGCTCGAGGAACAAGGCGTCTTCGCCGAAGAAGTCGCCGCGCCGCAGCATCGCCACGACCTCGGCCTGGCGCACCACCTGGAGCTCGCCTTCGAGCACCATGAACAGACCCGGCAGCGTCGACGCGTCGCGCACGAGCGCCTCCCCGGCCGCCAACGGCACGACGTGGATGCGCTCGATGATGCTCGCCAGCTCGAGATCGGCCAGCCCTTGAAACAGCGACGTCGAGCGCACGACCTCGAAGATCGGCCAGATCAGACGATGGGCTTCGGGCGTTCGCGGCGCGCTCAGCTCGATCACGATCGCCGTGATGTTGTCCTTGCCGCCCGCGGCATTGGCCCGATCGACGAGGCGACTGGCGGCTTCGACCAGCTCGGGATGGGCGATGAGCGGCTTCAGGTCGTCATCGGACACGAGCCCGTGCAGCCCGTCCGAGCACAAGAGGTAGCGATCACCGGGCAGCACGTCGATCGAGAAGACATCGACCTCGACCGTGTCGTGCACGCCGACCGCGCGCGTGATCTGGTTCTTGAGGCGGGCATCGAGCGCGTCGATCTGCTCGCGCGTCATGTAGAGCCCGCGCCGCATCTCGGTGACGAGCGAGTGGTCCTCGGTCAGTTGCTGCAGGAGGCCGTCGCGCAACCGATAGATGCGCGTGTCGCCGACGTGCGCGATGAAGCCGCGGTCACCCGCCAACAAGAGCAGCGACAGGGTCGTGCCCATGCCGCGCTGGGCCGGGCTCTGCCGCCCGCGCTCGTGGATGCGCTGATTGGCGACGCGCCCGACGCTGCCGAGCATCTCGATGAGTTCGGTCTCGTCGGCGCGGTCGCGCTCGTAGCTCTCGAGCGCGTCACGCCGCTTGAGCACGCCTTCACGCGCCACGTTGACCGCGGTCGCTGATGCGATCTCGCCGCCCTGATGGCCCCCGAGCCCATCGCACACGACGTACAGACGAAGGCGCCGGTCGACGAGGAAGTTGTCCTCGTTCGTGGAGCGCACAAGGCCGGTATCGGTCCGTGCTGAAAACAGGACCGTGAGCGGCTCGCGCTGAGGCACCGGCTCGGTCAAGGACATGTCGTGGATGCTTCGAGCACGCTGGCGGATGCGTGCCCGCGCCAATGATGGCTGCAGGCTGGGGTGGGGATGCCGAAGGTCGGGATCGAACCGACACGAATGTTACTTCGCCGGATTTTGAGTCCGGTGCGTCTACCAATTCCGCCACTTCGGCACCGGTCGGGGACATTAGCCATGCCGCCGCGGAAGTCAACCGCGACGCGTCAGCGACTTCGCCATCCCATGCCCTTCGCCGTTGCTGCATGCGGCTTGAAGCAGTCCCGTGCGCATGCAAAGGTCCGCGCCATGCGACGTATTGCGGTCATCGGGGTCGGCAACATGGGCGAGGCGCTGGTGCGCGGCATCGTGCGCGCGGCCCTGGTGCCGGCAGCGTCGGTGGTCGCGTGCGATGCGCGCAGCGACGTGGCCGAACGCCTCGCGGGCGAGCTCGGCATAAGCCACGTACCGCTCGCTACAGCGCTCGCCGAAGCCGACGTCGTGATCCTCGCCGTCAAGCCTCAAGGCATGGCGACCGTGCTCGCAGCCGCCAAGGAAGGGGGCCTCAGCGCTGGAACGATCGTGGTGTCGGTCGCCGCCGGGGTCTCGCTCGCGACCCTCGAAGCGGGCCTGCCCGCAGGCGTCGAGGTGGTTCGCACGATGCCGAACACACCCGCGCTGGTCGGGCTCGGTGCGTCGGCCTTCGCGTTGGGCACGGTTCGAAGTGGTCGCGGCGAGTCGGTCGCGCGCGCCGTGCTCGGCTCGGTCGGGATCGCCATCGAGGTGCCCGAGGCCGCCATGGACGCGGTCACGGCGCTGTCTGGCTCGGGCCCGGCCTACGTCTTTCGCATGCTCGAGGCGCTGACCGAGGCGGGCCTCGCGGCGGGTCTCGAGCCAGCGGTCGCAACGCCGCTCGCGCGCCAGACGCTGCTCGGGGCGGCGACGCTGGCCGACGTCAATGAGGGCGAGGTCGCGCCGGCCGAGCTGCGCCGCCGCGTGACATCGCCGGGCGGGACGACCGAAGCGGCGCTGAGGGTGCTCGAAGCGCGCCGCTGGGGTCCGATTCTGGCCGAGGCCATACTCGCGGCGAAGGCGCGCGGCGAGGCGCTCGGGCGCGCGGCGCGTGGCGAGTCGGTGGTGCCCCCGTGGCGCGGTGCGCTCGCGAGGATCGCATCCGTGGTCGCGCGCGGAGCGCATCCGGTGGTGGTGCTGGACCTCGACCTGACGCTCGTCGAGAACGCGCCGCGTACCCGCGCAATCCTGCGTTCGTGGCTCGCGGACCTCGCGCACGAACGACGCGACGACGCGCTGGAACACACCGCCTCGATGCCGCTCGTGTTCTCGATTCGCGACAACCTCATGACGCTCATCGACTTCCTCGCGCTGTCCGATCACCATGCACACCTCGCCAGTGGCATCGCGCATTGGAAGCGCGCCTTCTTCGATCCTGCCTACCTCGTCCATGACCACGCGATGCCCGGCGCGGCCGCGACGCTCGCGCGGCTCGTCGCGGCGGGTGCGACGATCGTCTACCTCACCGCGCGCCCGGGCGCGCTCGCCGCGGCGACCACTGCTCAGCTCTGCGAGCTCGGCTTTCCAGTCGCCGACGCGGGTGCAGTGCTGGTCACCAAGACCGACCCCAACGAAGGCGACCACGCCTTCAAGGTGCGTGCGCTGGCCTGGTGCGCGCGCCTTGGCGAGGTCGTCCTGTGCGCCGAGAACGAGCCGGCGCACGCCAACGCGATGCATCACGCGTTTCCCGACGCGCTCACGGTGCTCGTGACGTCGCGCCACTCGCTGCCGGCGCCCGCGCTGGAAGCGGCTGTCGTGAAGGTCGTGGCGCTCTCGGAGGCGCTCTGATCGACGCACTCTTCTACTTCGAACAGTGCTTTGACCTCAAAGCATCATAGGAGCCAAGACATGGCCTGGACCCGCGAAGAAATGGCACAGCGCGCCGCGCGCGAAGTCGAGCCCGGCATGGTCGTGAACCTCGGCATCGGCATCCCGACGCTGGTCGCCAACTACCTGCCTGAAGACGGAAGCGTCATGATCCACTCGGAAAACGGCCTCCTCGGAATGGGCCCATTCCCCTTCGCGGGGGAGGAAGACCCGCAGGTGATCAACGCCGGCAAGCAGACGGTCACCATCGCGCTCGGCGGCAGCACCTTCGACTCGAGCCTCAGCTTCGCGATGATCCGCGGTGGCCACGTCGACCTCACGATCCTCGGCGCGATGCAGGTCGCCAAGGGCGGCGACCTCGCCAACTGGGCGGTCCCCGGCAAGCTCGTGACCGGCATGGGCGGCGCCATGGATCTCGTCTCGGGTGCCAAGCGCGTGATCGCTGTCTGCACCTTCCGCGAAAAGGACGGGCCGCCCAAGCTGGTCGAGCAGTGCACGCTGCCGCTCACCGGTGTCGGCTGCGTGACCCGCGTCATCACCGACATCGGTGTGTTCGACCCGGTCGGCGGCGGCTTCCAGGTGATCGAGCTGGCGCCGGGCGTGTCGCTCGACGACCTCACCGGCATGCCGATCGCCGCCGCGTGATCCTGGCGACCGAGCCATTGCCGCCGCGCTGGACCGAGACGCTGGCCGAGCTCGTACGCTGGCGACGGCTGATCCCGGTGGGTCTCCTGGCGGGCGCACTGGCCCTTGGGCAGGTGTGGTTCACGCCCGAGCTCGGTGCGTTCCTGGTCGCGTTGATCCTGGTCGTCGTGTTCCTCGCGCTGGGTCCACACGCGTGGCGGCGGCTCTTCGGGGCAGGGCGGGTAGCGGCGCCGCTCGTCGCGCGCGGGGTCTTGTTCGTCGGGCTCGGCCTGACCGCGGTCGCGATCTTCGGCTGGGCGTTGCCGCGTGCGATTGGCTACGGCCACACGTTCCTGTCGGCGCCTGGCTCGCTGCTGGTCGAGCCGGCCTTGTTCTGGGTCGGGGCCTGGGGACTCGGGCGCGACATCGAGCTCGAGCTGCGCGCGACTCGCCTCGAGCTGCGGGCCGAACAGCTCACACGACAAGCCGAGGAGGCGCAGCTCATGGCGCTGCGTGATCACCTCGATCCGCACTTCTTGTTCAACACGTTGAACGCCCTGGCCGAGTGGTGTCGCATCGACCCGGTGTTGGCCGAGCGCGGCATCCTCGGGCTCGCGACGCTGCTGCGCGGGATCTTCGAGGCGGTGAAGAAGCCGCGCTGGACGCTCGGCGAGGAGCTGGCGCTGGTGCACGAGCTGTTCGAGCTGCATCGACTGCGCGACCCATCCGCGTTCACGGTCACGACGCCGCTGACGCCGACCTTGTCGCTGATTGCGCTCGAGCTGCCGGCGCTGGTGCTGCTGCCTCTGGCGGAGAACGCGATGACCCACGGCATCGCGCGCGGCCATCGCGGTGCGGTGTCGGTGTCGGTCAGCGAGGCGGACGACGGCGTGCACATCGCGTTCGAGAACCCGGGCACGCTGGCTGCCGCGAAGGCCGGCACCGGTCATGGGCTGGCCGCGACGCGTAAGCGCATGGAGCACGTCTTCGGCCGGGTCGAGCTGGCCTTGACCCAGGTCACAGATGAGCGCGTGCGCGCCGAGCTCGTCTTCCCAAAGGAGCGCGCATGAAGGTCGTGATAGCCGACGATGAGCTGCTCGGACGACAGCGGCTCGAGCGCCTCCTGGGCGCCATCGATGGGGTCGTCATCGCGGCGGTCGCGGCGGGCGGCAAGGACGCGCTGGCGGCGGTGCGCGAGCATGCGCCCGACGTGGTGCTGCTCGACATTCAGATGCCCGACCTCAGCGGGCTCGAGGTCGCGTCGCTGCTGGATGGGTCGGTCCGCGTGATCTTCGTGACGGCGCACGCAGAGTTCGCGGTCGAGGCGTTTTCGTTGGCGGCGGCCGACTACCTCTTGAAGCCGGTCGATCTGCTGCGCCTCAAGGCCGCGCTGGACCGCGTCCGCACGCGTTCTCCGACCTCGGGCTCATTCCAGAAGCTGCCGGTGAAGACCCACAAGGGCGTCGTCCTGATCGACCCCGCCGACATCACGCATGCGCTCCTCTCCGACGAGCTGGTCGCGATCGTGACCGAGTCGCAGACCTGGCTCAGCGACTGGACCCTCAACGCTCTCGAAGCGCGACTGCCCGACCGCTTCATGCGCGTCTCGCGGCAGGCCATCCTGAACCTCGAAAAGGTAGCACTACTCGAGCCGACCGAGTCCGGCGGCTACCTCGCGAAGACGACCGGTGGTGCGGTCGTGCAGGTCTCGCGGCAAGCCGCCCGCGATCTCCGGCGAGCGCTCGGTATCTAGGTCGCCGCCCGTCACTCGAGACGTCCTCCTGAACCTTGATTTTCGCGGGCTTCCTTGCGATGTAGGCCGACCCGATGGCCGAGTAAAGCCATCCGACGGAGGTCTACGTGAGCACCCAGAAGCCGACACTCGAGAGCCTGTTGAACGATCGCATCCTCATCCTCGATGGGGCGATGGGGTCGATGTTGCAGCGCCATCGCCTGCAGGAGGCCGACTTTCGTGGCGAACGATTCAAGGACCACCACAAGGACGTGCGCGGCAACTCGGACCTCCTGAACCTGACCAAGCCCGAGGTCGTGCGCGAGATCCACGAGCTGTATCTCGCGGTCGGCGCCGACATGATCGAGACCAACACGTTCACGTCGACGACCATCGCGCAGGCCGACTACGAGCTCGAGCACCTCGCCTACGAGCTCAACGTCGCGGGCGCGCGCCTGGCGAAGGAGGCGGTCGACGCCTACACCGCCAAGGACCCCTCGAAGCCGCGCTATGTGCTCGGCTCGCTCGGCTCATTGAATCGCACGCTGTCGTTGTCGCCCGACGTCAACGATCCGGGCTATCGCGCGGTCACGTTCGACCAGGTCAAGGCCGCTTATGGCGAGCAGATCCGGGGACTTCTGGACGGCGGCGTGGACGCCATCCTGTTCGAGACGATCATCGACACGCTGAACCTCAAGGCGGGCCTGGTCGCGCTCGACGAGATCTTCGAGGAGCGCGGCACGCGCGTCCCGTTGCTCATCAGCGTCACGATGACCGACGCGTCGGGCCGCACCTTGTCGGGCCAGACGCTCGAAGCGTTCCTCGTCTCGGTCGAGCATGCCAACCCGCTGACCATCGGCATCAACTGTGCCCTCGGCGGCAGAGAGATGCGGCCCTTCGTCGAAGAGCTCGCGCGCCTGTCGCGCTTCCGCATGATGATCTACCCGAACGCCGGCCTGCCCAACGCGTTCGGTGGCTACGACGAGACGCCCGCGATGACCGCCGAGGTGCTGCGCGAGTTCGCCGACCTCGGCTGGCTGAACGCCGCCGGTGGCTGCTGCGGCACGACCCCCGACCACATCGGCGCCCTGGTCGAGGCCGTGCGTGGCGTCAAGCCGCGCCCCTTGCCAACGACCTGGCCGCACAAGGGCCTCTCGCACTTCGCCGGGCTCGAGCCGCTGGTGCTGCGCCCCGACGCGAACTTCATGATGATCGGCGAGCGCACCAACATCACCGGCTCGAAGAAGTTCGAGAAGCTCATCAAGGAGAACCGCTTCGACGAGGCGCTCCAGGTCGCGCGCGATCAGGTCGAGGGCGGCGCCAACGTCATCGACATCAACATGGACGAGGGCCTCATCGACGGTGTCAACGCGATGACCCGCTTCTTGAACCTCATCGCGTCCGAGCCCGACATCGCGCGCGTGCCGGTGATGGTCGACTCGTCGAAGTTCGAGGTCATCGAGGCCGGCCTGAAGATCCTCCAGGGCAAGGGCATCGTGAACTCGATCTCCCTCAAAGAGGGCGAGGCGAAGTTCCTGGCGCAGGCCGCCATCGTGCGGCGCTTCGGCGCGGCCGTGGTGGTCATGTGCTTTGACGAGCAGGGGCAGGCGGTCGACGCGGCCCACAAGGTGTCGATCGCCGAGCGCAGCTACAAGCTCTTGACCGAGCGGGCCGGCTTTGACGGCACCGACATCATCTTCGACCCGAACATCCTCGCCATCGCGACCGGCATCGAAGAGCACGCCAATTACGCGGTCGAGTTCATCGAGGCGACGCGCGAGATCAAGCGCCGCTGCCCGGGCGCCAAGATCTCGGGCGGCGTGTCGAACCTGTCGTTCTCGTTTCGCGGCAACGACACCGTGCGCGAGGCCATGCACGCGGCCTTCCTCTACCACGCCATCGCTGCCGGCATGGACATGGGCATCGTCAACGCAGGCCAGCTGTCGGTCTACGAGCAGATCCCGGCTGAGCTCTTGAAGCTCGTCGAAGACGTGATCTTCAACCGGCATCAGAGAGCAGCCGCCGAAGGCGGCGTGGCGAACGACACCACGGAGTCGCCCACCGATCGGCTCGTGACCTTCGCCGAGACCGTCAAGAAGAAAGGCAAGGTCGAGAAGGTCGAGGGCGCCTGGCGCAACCTCCCCGTGGCTGAGCGGCTCGCGCACGCGCTGGTCGTCGGCGACGTGACCTACATCGACCAGGACACCGAAGAAGCCCGCCTCGCGCTGGGCCACCCGCTGCTCGTCATCGAAGGCCCGCTGATGTCCGGCATGGCCGTCGTCGGTGACCTCTTCGGTGCGGGCAAGATGTTCCTGCCGCAGGTCGTCAAGTCGGCGCGCGTGATGAAGAAGGCGGTCGCCTGGCTGCAGCCCTACATGGAGGCGGAGGCGCTCAAGTCGGGCGGCTCTTCGTCGCGCGGTAAGGTCTTGCTCGCGACCGTGAAGGGCGACGTCCACGACATCGGCAAGAACATCGTCGGCGTGGTGCTGCGCTGCAACAACTACGAGTGCATCGACCTCGGCGTGATGGTCGCGTGCCAGACGATCCTCGACACGGCCGTCCGAGAAGGGTGCGATATCATTGGTCTGTCCGGCCTCATCACGCCGAGCCTCGACGAGATGGTCCACGTCGCGAGCGAGATGCAGCGCCTCGGCATGACGATGCCGCTGCTCATCGGTGGCGCGACCACCTCGCGCAAGCACACCGCCGTAAAGATCGCCCCGGCCTACACGGGGCCGGTCGTGCACGTGATCGACGCGTCGCGCGCCTCGGGGGTCGTCACCAACCTCCTGTCGAACGAGACGCGCACGGCCTTCCTCGCCGCCAACGCCGCCAACCTCGAAGAGGATCGGCGCCGCTACGCGCAGCGCCGCGAGGTGCCGCTGGTCCGCCACGACCGGGCAAAAGCCCAGCACAAGGTGGTCGACTTCACGGGCGACGCGCGCCCGGTCAAGCCCGACTTCATCGGCGTGCGAGTCGAAGCAGAGATCCCGCTCGCCGAGCTCGCAAAGTACATCGACTGGACCCCGTTCTTCGCGACGTGGGAGCTGCGTGGGCAGTACCCCGACATCCTCGCGGACGAGGTCGTTGGCGAGGCGGCGACCGACCTGTTCGCGAACGCGCAAGGCCTCCTCGAGGTGCTCATCAGCGAGAAGCAGCTGACCGCCAAGGCGACCTGGGGCTTCTTCCCGGCCAACCGCGACGGCGACGACATCGTCGTTTTTACTGACGAATCGCGCGCGCACGAGCGAGCCCGCTTCCCGATGCTGCGCCAACAGAAAGAGCGTCCCTCGGACGAAAAGACCGCTGCGAGCTACACGTCGCTGGTCGACTTCGTCGCGGACAAGGCGACCGCGCCCGACTGGATTGGCCTCTTCGCGGTGACCGCGGGGCACGGCGCGAACGAGCGCGCGGCCGCCTTCGAGGCGGCCTTGGATGACTACAACGCGATCATGGTGAAGGCGCTCGCCGACCGCCTCGCCGAAGCCGGCGCCGAGTGGCTCCATCGTGAAGGCCGTCGCGCGTGGTACGCGCACGACGAGGCGCTCCCGGTAAGCGACCTCATCCGCGAGCGCTATCGCGGCATCCGACCGGCCCCCGGCTATCCGGCCTGCCCGGACCACACCGACAAGCCCATGATCTTCGAGCTGCTCGGGGCAGAGCGCGCGGGCATGGTGCTGACCGAGTCGCTGGCGATGTTCCCCGCCGCAAGCGTGTCGGGCTTCTGGTTTGGCCATCGCGACAGCCACTACTTCACCGCCGGACCGTTCGGCAAAGACCAGATCGAGGACTACGCGCGCCGGAAGGGCATGCCGATCGCGACGGTCGAAAGGTGGCTGCAGTCGGTGCTCGCGTACGAGCGCTGACACTGCGCGCTGCGCATGTAGACACTCCAGCTCCAGTGGCGCTGACAGCACGTGCGGCTCGGCGTATCGTGCCGCGCCACCAGAGGGAGCAACGACATGACCAAAGCCTTCGGCTACGCCGCCCAGAGCGCCACGACCCCGCTCGGTCCGTTCCACTTCGAGCACCGCGAGCTGCGCCCCGAGGATGTACGCATCGACATCCTCTACTGCGGTGTCTGCCACTCCGACATCCATCAGGCCCGCAACGAATGGGGCGGCTCGCGCTACCCGATGGTGCCCGGCCACGAGATCGTCGGGCGCGTCGCTGCGGTCGGCTCGGCCGTCACGAAGTTCAAGGTCGGCGACCCCGCCGCGGTCGGCTGCATGGTCGCGAGCTGCCGCGTCTGCGCCAGTTGCAAGGCCGGTGACGAGCAGTACTGCGACGCCAACGCGACGGTCTACACCTACAACCACGCCTATCCCGACGGCGCCCCGACCTACGGCGGCTATGCCGATGTGATCGTCGTCGATCAGGGCTTCGCGCTCAGCGTGCCGGCCTCACTCGACCTCGCCGCGGTCGCACCACTCCTGTGTGCCGGCGTCACGACCTGGTCGCCGCTCAAGCACTGGAAGGTCGGCCCTGGCAGCCGCGTCGGTGTCATCGGGCTCGGTGGTCTCGGCCACATGGCGCTCAAGTTCGCGCATGCGTTCGGCGCCCACGTCACCCAGTTCACGACCTCGCCCGGAAAGGAGGACGACGCCCGTCGCCTCGGCGCCGACGAGGTGGTCGTGACGCGCGACCCGGCGGTCTTCAAGCCGCTCGCCCGCACGTTCGACTTCATCCTCGACACGGTCTCCGCGCCGCACGACCTGAACCGCTTCCTCGGCCTCCTGAATACCGACGGCGCGATGGTCCTGGTCGGCCTGCCGGACAAGCCGACCGCGCTCGGTGCCGGCTCGCTCGTGAACCGCCGGCGCACGCTCGCCGGCTCGTCGATCGGCGGCATCCGCGAGACGCAGGAGATGCTCGACTACTGTGGCGAGCACGGCATCGTGTGCGACATCGAGATGATCCGCATGGACCAGATCGAAGCGGCCTACACGCGCATGATCGCCAACGACGTGAAGTATCGGTTCGTCATCGACCTGGCTTCGCTGAATGCCTGAGTTTACGGACGCGTAAACTCTAGCCGCCCGCCTGCGAGACGAACGGTCGTCCCGAAGGGCTGCGACCGCTTCGTCATCGCCGCGAGGTGCTGCTCGACCTCGCGCGCGGTCGCCTCGCGCGGGGCGAACGTACGCGCGTCGATCGTCATCGGGGTCAGCGACGCGGCTGAGAGCGCGGGCGCCGTCGCCGTGCGCGTGAAAGTCGCCTCGAAGATCCCGCTGCGACGCTTGTCCGGGTCGCTGTTCCTGAACACGAAGTTGCCGAGGCTCCACGCGATAGCGGCCGGACCATACGGACCCGTACGGAGCTCGACGCCCTGCATCACGTGCGGGTGGTGACCGATGACCAGCGCCGCACCCGCGTCGACGAGCGCATGCCCGACCGCGATGATGGCGGCCTCCGGAAGCGGTTTGTTCTCGCGTCCCCAGTGGATCGTGACGATCGGCGCGCAGCCCTTCGCGCGCTCGGCCGTGACCAACGCCAGCAGCTCCGGCACGTCGCGCTCGGCACCCGTCTTGGCGGGTCCATAGTACGCGACCATCGCGCCGTGCTGGGGCCGACGGTTCGACTTGAGGGTGGCTGGCACGAACGAGAGGCAGCCCGCCGGGCCGCGCTCGACGACCGGCGCGAAGGCCTGGGTCGCGTCGGCGCCGGTGCCAAAGGCGGTCTTGTGGCGTGCGAGGTGGCCAAGATTTTCGAGCACGCCCGCCGCGCCCGCATCCCACGAGTGGTTGTTGGCGGTCCCGAGGAGCGTGATGTGTGACGTCGCCAGCGCAGCCGCAAACCCCGGCGGGGCGCTGACGTTGAGTCGCTCTTCACCATAGGCCGGCGCGCTCTCTGCAAGCAGCAGGCCTTCGACATTCGCGACGACGATGGTCGCTGTCGCGGTCAGGCGATCGAGGTCGGCGAAGATCTCGCTCGCGCGCCCGAGGTCACGCCGCCCGGCGAAGTTCACATCGCCGACGAACGCCACGCGGGTCGTAGCTGCCGGGACAGGCTCGGCTCCGAGGACCATCAAGAGGAACGCGAACCACATTCGACCTCCACTTGGCGCGGCGCCGGGTCTGGTGCAGGGGGAGGCGATCGAAGACTCATTGTTTTCGTGCGCCTCACCGCTTCAAGTGCATGGCCAGCGAAGCGTGGCCCAGCACGCGCCAGTGCAATTATCGCCCGCAGGTCTATAAGGGAATCATGCGCACGTCTCGCAATCTACGGTCGTCAGTCTCGGTCGCGTCGTTGTTCGTATTGGCGCTCGCGTTCCTGAGCGCGCCCGCCCGTGCACTGCCCTTCGACTCGACCGCGGTCGAGATCGTCGAGTTCAGCGACTACCAGTGCCCCTTCTGCGTGCGCGCGGAGACGACCATGGCCGAGCTGCGGCGCGCCTACGGTGGCTCGCTGCGGGTCATCGTGAAGCACCAGCCGCTGCCGTTCCACCAGAACGCTCGAGGTGCTGCCGAGGCGGCCGAGGCGGCGCGCAACCAGGGCCGCTTCGACGAGATGCACGATCGCCTGTTCGCCAATCAGATGGCGCTCAATCCCTCTGATCTCGAGGCGTACGCACTAGCCATCGGCCTCGACATGGAGCGCTTCAGGCGCGACGTCGCCTCGCCCGAGGTGAAGGACCGGGTCGAGCGCGACCGCAACATCGCCAACGCTGTCGGCGCGACCGGCACGCCCAGCTTCTTCGTCAACGGTCGGAGCCTGCGCGGGGCGCAGCCCATCGAGGAATTCAAGCGCCTCATCGACGAGGAGATCGCCGAAGCGACGCGCGCCAATCGCCGCGGCGAGTCGTGGCTGTCCGACCGGCTCAGCGCCAACAACCCCGCCCTCTGGGGCTACCTGCGCGGCGGCCAGGTGCCCCCCAAGGTGGCGCCCGTGACGACTCCGCAGGACCGCACCATCTACCAGGTCAGCGTCAATCCCAAGGTCGACGCGATCGATGGCCCGCCCGATGCGCTCATCACGATGGTCGTCTTCACGGACTACCAGTGCCCGTTCTGCAAGAAGCTCGAGCCGACGCTGGACGAGCTGATGACGCGCTACATGGGCAAGATCCGGCGCGTGATGAAGCACTCGCCGCTACCGCTCCACAAGGACGCCGAGCCCGCCGCGCGGGCCGCGATCTGCGCGCAGGCACAGGGCAAGTTCTGGCAGATGCACGACAGCCTCTTCGACAACCAGCTCGAGCTCGATGAGGTCGCACTGAAGAAGCGTGCGGCGACGCTCGGACTCGACAAGGCCAAGTTCGCGCGCTGCTTGAACGCACCAGCGACGGCCGCCCGCGTCGTCGCCGACATGAAGCTCGCTGGCATGGTCACAGCCCGCGGCACGCCCAACACGTTCATCAATGGCCGCAAGCTCACCGGCTCGAAGCCGATCGAGGAGTTCGTGGCGGCTATCGACGAGGAGATCAAGACCGCGCAGGCACAGATGAACAGCGGCACCGCTGGCAAGGACCTCTACGACGCGCTGATCGAGGACGGGAAGGTGTTCTCGCCGCTCGACGAGGAGGTCTTCACCTTCACCGACAAGCCGACCACGCCGATCCTCGGTAACCCCAAGGCGAAGATCCGCATCACGCTCTTCAGCGACTTCCAGTGTCCGTTCTGCTCGCGCGTGCATGCCCCGCTCGAGGAAGTCGTCGCCTTCTACAAGGGCAAGGTCGCGGTGGCGTGGAAGAACTTCCCGCTGTCGGTCCACCAGGATGCGATGCCCGCCGCCAAGGCTGCGATGTGCGCCGGCGAGCAGAAGAAGTTCTGGGAAGCCGAAAAGCTGATGTTCGACAACCAGACAGACCTCGCGGAGATCGTCCCGAACCTGCCCGAGCGGATCGGCCTCGACGTCGCCAAGTACGGCTCGTGCATGAACCGCGGCGAGGTCGCCGGGCTCATCGAAGACGACATGGCTGAGGCGCGCGTCGCCGGTTTGCGCGGCACCCCGACGGTCTACATCCAGGGACGCAAGTTCAACTCGAACAGCGGCTACAACAGCGAGGCGTTCAGGTCGGTAATCGATGCTCTGCTCGCTGGAAAAGAGCCTTGATTTTCTCAGGCTTCCAGGATCGCGACCGCGCCTAACCGAGCGAGGCGGGCGTCGAGGTCGCGTGCCAGGGCCACCGTGTTGGCTGTCGTTACGGGCAAGCCCGCGTGGGTCATGTCGTCGGCCGTCTCGACGCGGCCGTCGGTCATCGCCGCGCTGAGCGCTTCGATGAGCTGGGGGCGGTCACGTGTGCCGTCGAGCAGCGACGTGAGGAATCGATCGGTCGCATCGAGCTGAACCGAGTCGTGACGGAGGCTCGAAACGATCGTCTTGCCGCAGGCGATCATGTGCCGCGACAACGCGCTCGCGCGGGGCCGCAGACCTGCGCGTACAGCTCGCGGCGGGCAGGTCGTGAGCTCGATGAGGCCGAGGCCGACAAGCCCAATCACGTCTGCAGAGAAGCCCGACCGCTGACCCACGACGTCGTCGAGCTGCCCACCGCCGATCATGCGGTCGAACAAGTCGCCAAGCCGCATCGCGTTCGGCCACAGCTCGGCCAGCGTGTCGAGGGCGCGCACGATGCTCCACGGAGGACGTTCGATGCGGGCTTCGCCCCAGACGAAGATGTTGTCGTGCGGGGCACCCTTGCGCGCCGCATGCGACGAGACCCAGAGGTCGGCCGCGACAACCTCCGAGAGCCGCGGAAATGGCGCGTGGCGCGCGGTGTCGCGCTTGATGAAGAGCGATCTCCGGAAGGAGCGATTGGTGATGAAGTCGGTGTGCTGCTCGAGTTCGATGGGGTCTTCCGCGAGCCGGCCGAGCGCGTTGAAGACACGAGCGGGCAAGGTGAAGCATGGGTGAGCGCGCAGCGACGCGTCGCCCAGGTAGTCGAGGCCGGCCGCGCCCGCCCGCGCCACCACGTCGCGTACGTAAAGCGGGTGGTTGTCGTCCGAGAGGTGCTCGTGCCGGAGGTAGAAGCTCGGCGCGGCCGCGAGCTCGCGCGCTTGCTTCGCGAGGAACGCGCGATACAGGTCCTCGTAGGGTGGTGCGGCGTTGGCGAGGAATGCGAGGTAGCCGAGCGCCGCCTCGACCTTGGCGGGGCCGTCTTCGATTCCGCGCACCCGGAAGTGCATCGCGTCGCGAATCGTCAGGCGCGCATGCCAGCCGGGCAGGCAGTTGTAGCTCACGTAGAGCACGCCGCCCGGCGCGAGGAGGGCGCTGGCCCGCACGAGCAGCGCGTCCGCGAGGGCGGGCGTGACCCAGGACAGGAGCCCGTGCGCGATGATGTAGTCGAACGGGCCCGACTCGGGGCAGGTCTGGAAGTCACCTTCGAGCAGCTCGACGTTGTGCAGGCCGAGGGCCTGGACGGCGGCCCGGCCTTCCTCGATGTGGATGCGTCCGAGGTCGACCCCGACGTGCTGCGCTTCGGGCAGTGTGCTGGCACTGGCGATCATGTTCCAGCCCTGCCCGCAGCCGAATTCGAGCACGCGCGCCGACTCAGCCGGGGCCGATGCCACGCCGAACAGCCGCGCGATAGCGCCGAGGTGGGCCGGGTGGGTCAGCACGAAGCTGTGGCTCTCGTAGGGCATCTGGTCGTAGCTGAACATCGGCCTCAGCCTCAGATGCGCGGTCGGGTCGTCCTGAACTCGATCGGATCGCGATGGGTCGTGGCGAGGAAGATCCGCTGCACGAAGATCCCGGGCAAGTGCACATCGGCCGGGTCAATAGCGCCCAGCGGCACCAGCTCGTCGACCTCGGCGATGGTCGTCTTGGCGGCCATCGCCATCGCGAGCTGGAAGTTCTTGGTGGTGCCCTTGAACTGCAGGTTGCCGTAAGGGTCGGCGCGGCGCGCACGCACGAACGCGAAGTCGGCGGTGAGCGCGGTCTCGAGCACGCAGCGCCGCGTCTTGCCGGCGATGTCGAAGCTGCGCTCCTCCTTGCCCTCGGCGACCACTGTGCCCGCGCCGGTCGGCGTGAAGAACGCCGGGATCCCAGCGCCGCCTGCTCGCAGGCGCTCGGCGAGCGTGCCCTGCGGGATGAGCTCGACGTCGACCTCGCCGTTTTTGTGCTGCTCCTGGATGTCGGGGTTGCCGCCCATGAAGCTGCCCTTCCAGGCTTTGACGAGGCGTGCCTTGAGCCACGTCGCGAGGCCCTGACCCTGGTTGCCGCAGTTGTTGGAGATCACCGTCAGGTTGCCGATGGCCTTTTCGCGCACGGCGTCGATCAGGTGCTCGGGATTGCCGGACAGGCCAAAGCCCCCGACCATCACGCTCGCGCCGGCGACGAAGTCGAACAGCGCCGCATCCGCGTCCGCGTAGACCTTGCCCGTCGCGCTCATGCCAGCACCTCGCGCAGCGCTGCGCCGAGCTTGCCGATCTCCTCGCTCGTCACGTTCAGCGCCGGTGCCACCCGCAGGTGACGATCGTCGCCGCTGCCGCCGAGGCCGACCCGCAGCCCACGCTCGAGCAGGCGCCGCGCGATCACCTCGGCCTGCGCGCTCTCCACCGTGAGGTAGAGGCCCTCGCCGTGTACCTCGCCGATGGCGCCCAGCGCCTTGCGCAGCTCGTCCGCCCGCTGCGCGATCGGCAGCTGCCTCGCGACGCGCAGCTCCCACATGACGCGCGTCGCCGCGAGCTCGTCGCCATCCCAGGTCGAGATCAGCGTCAGCTTCTCGGGCACGTAGTAGCGATCGGACACGAAGCCGATGCCGAGCTGGCCGCCCGGGAAGTACACGACCGCGTCGACCGGCACGGGCAGCGTATCCGCGCGCCACATGCCACGCCCGCCGCGATAGCCACCGGTCGCCGTCTCTATCAAGAGCAGCGGCACGTCGTGCTGCTTCAACACCTCGCGCAGCGGCGCCCAGAACGACTCGGGCACAGCCCGCCCCGTCAGTTGGTAAACCGGCTCGATCGCGACCGCGAGGATCTTGTCCGCGCCCTTGTCGGCGATGATCTTCTTCAGCTCGTTCAGCGCCCGCTCCGGTTCGTGCGTCGGGTCGGCGACCGTCGGCCAGCCGAACCAGTTCTGCGGGTCACCCTCGGGCAGCGACATCGAACGCGCCGCAGCGCTCGACATGCCGGCCTTCACCGGCCCGAGCGACACGACGATCTTGGCCGCGCGCCGATGGTACTTCAGCGCGCGCAACGTCTTGTCGCTCGCCTCCGCACGCCCCGACGCGAGGATGAGGTGCTGCAGGCCCTTGGGTGCTTGGAGCCGCAGCCACTCGTGCACGCGCACGATGCCCGGCGTCGCGAAGTTGCAGAGCGACAGCTTGTTGACGACCGAGCCGTTCATGCGCCCTTCGGCGTAGTGCTCGCGCAGCTCGTCGCTGCCCGCGCCGTGGCCGCGGGGGTCACCGAGGCGCCGCTCGAGGCCCTGGTCGAAGTCGAGGGCCGCGCTCGCTCGCTCGCCAGCGAATGGCTTCACGACTGCCGAGGGTGGCAGCCGCGGCCACGTCAACGCGATGCGATAGTAGTCGGTCGCGGCCTCGGGCTCACCGTACTGACCCGCGTGGCGCGCGACCTGCCAGGCCCCGAACTCGGCGTTCAAGCGCTGCATGGCCGCGGTCACACCGACCCGATTGCGCCCGGTCATGAACGCGAAGCGGGCGCTGCCGTCGTGGCGCTTGGCACCCATCACCGCGGCGACCTGGGCCTCTTTCAGCGCGCGTCCGATCCCCTGGCCGCGATGGTCCGCGTGCACGGTGAGGTCGGCCGAGTAGAACGTGTCGCCGCGACCGAGACCGGGGTCCTGCTTGGGCCCGTCGAGCTCGGCCTGGTGCTCGAGCGGGAAGCCGATGCAGGCGGCCGCCAGCGTGCCGACCGCGCCATTGCCCGCGGCCTGCTGCTTGGGCGCGCCGGGCTTGGGCAACATGGCGCCGTGATAGATCGTGATGCAGATCGCGTCCGGCTCGTTGATGAGCGCCGTGAACAGATCGAAGTCGTCCTGTCGCGCCGGCTCGTAGACGCTCTTCTGGAGCGACTCGTACTGCGCCCGCACGTTCGGCCACTCGGCCGCCGTGACGCGCTGGACGCGATAGCCCGGTGCGAGCTTTTCCGAAGCCTGCGGCCAGGCCGGCGCGAGGTCCACGAGCGCTGCGGTCTCACCCGCGCGCCACGTCGCCGGCACGCCCGCCTCGAGATCCGCGAGCGACGCATCGAGGCGCTGGAAGAGCGCCTCGACGTGGACCGGTGCAACCTCGGGATGGAAGCGGAAGCGCAGCCCGCGATCCCCCGCGCCGTAGATCATGTAGCCGCGCCAGAGGCGCTGGTTCACGAGGTGGTTCAGCGCCTCGGGGCTCGGCAGATCGAAGCCGAACGACCACCCGACCATGCGCGGTGACAGCACCGACTGCGGATACTTCGCGGCCAGCGCGGTGAGGCGCGTCTGCGTCTCGCCCATGAGCGAGATGCGCGTGTCTTCGGCGTCGCCGAGCAGCTCGGCGTAGATCAGACCGCGGATCGCCGAGGCCGCCTGCACCTCGCTCTTCACCGGGATCGGCCAACGCGACAACGTCACACCGACCTGTGCCTTCTTCGCGACCGTCACGATGTCGGGCGGCGTCGGCAGGTCGAACAGGCGATGCCAGAAGAACGGCCCACCGAGGTGGAAGCCGCACTGCACCTCGTCCATGATCAGCGGCACGCCGTGCAGCTCGGTGAGTGTGCGCAGCGCGCGGAAGAAGCGCGGCGTCGCGTAGCGCTCGCCACCTTCGGCTTGCATCGGCTCGGCGATCACGGCCGCAGCCTGGTCGTCGGCCATCGCCGCCTCGACATCGGCCAACACGCGCAGCTCCTCGGCCAGCAGCGCATCGTCGCCCGCACCCACACGCCGCTCGCCAGCCGGCTTCTTCCATTCTTCGAGCCAGCCGCTCGGCTCGCTCACCGGTCGATTCGGCGTCGACCACACCGGCAGGTCGACCCAGCGCGCCTCGTACCCTTCGAGCTCGAAGCGCAGGCGCTTTTCCGGGTTCCAGGTCGAGTGCAGCGCCAGCATCGTGCGCCCGTGGAACGCGCCGCGGAACGCGATCACGCCCTTGCGCCCCGGTCGCTTGGTCGCGCACGTCGCGAGCGCAATCTCGTTCGCCTCGGCACCCGAGTTAGAAAAGCGCACGTGCGGATGTGCGCCGGCCGCGTCTCGCAAGATGGCCGCGAGCCGCTGCACGTCCGCCCCCGCGAGGCCGCCACCCGCCCCGCTCGCCGCGCCATCGGCGCCATCGATCGGCGTCGCCCCGAAGCGCCCCTGCACCAATCCTTCGAGTACCGCTGGCGGGTTCAAGCCGGCCGCGTGGGTCGCGATCTGGCTCGCCGCATCGAACAGCACGATCGGGTCCTGGTCGACCGACGCGAGGTACGGGCCCGAGCTGCGGAACAGGTCGATGATCGGCGGCTTCTTGTCGTCCGGCACGAAGTCCTTGCCGACGAGACGCCTCATCAGCGCCTCCGAGCGCGGCAGCGACAGCTTGTCGCCGCCAGCCGTAGGCGTAGCCGATCCGGCGCCAGGCACGTGCGTTCCGGCCGGACGTCGCCCGAGGAAGCGCTGCGGCGCCAGCGCGCGAATCGCATGGAGCCCGTCGGCGAGCGCTTTGACCAGCAACTTCACGGTCTTGTCGCCCTGTCCGAGCGGCATGCGCAGCGCCGTCTCGGTTGTCTCCGCGGCGATCCCGCGCAGCTTGAGCTGCTCGTGCAGCGCCTTCGAGATCGCCACCGGCTGATCGAGCTCGCTGAGCAGCAGCTTCACCACCCCCGAGGTGCCGGTCGCGTCGACGATCGGATAGAGCCCGTAAGGCTCGAGCGCCTCTTCGATGCGATGCACCGACTCGAGCGCGAGCAGCGGGTCGGCGGCCGCCAGGGCCTGCCGCACGAACGCGTCGTTCTCGAGCACGCCCGGCTCGTTCCACTGCACCTGCACCGGATAGGTCGTGTAGCGGACCGCGTCCGACCCGGCCGCGCGGAAGTTGCCGGACTTGCCGACGCCACCGAAGGGCAGGGCGCCCGACTGGCGATTGGTCGACCGGTTCCAGTTCACGCAGCCGACGTTGGTGTGCAGGTACACCGACTCAAAAGCCGCCCTGCGGGCCGAGAAGAGCGACACCGACAGGCCAAACGGGCTCGACTTGACGATGTTGATCGCGTCGTCGAGGTCGTCGACCACGGTCACCGCGAGGTCGGGTCCGAAGACCTCTTCACGCGTGTAGTCCGAGTCGTGATCCTTCGCGATGAGATGGATGGACGGTCCGCGCCAGGCGCCGCCATCCTTGATCTCGGGCGCCAACAACAGCTCGGCGCCGGCCTCGCGACCCGCGCGGCACAATGCCTCGACGCGATCGCGGTCACCGATCGAGGCCATCGGGCCCATGAAGAAGTCGCCCATCGGGTCGCCGAACGTGAGGCGCGCGACGGCCTTCTTCAGGCGGTCGATGAACGCCGGGGCGATCGACTTCTGGACCAGCACGCGCGACGTACACGTGCACCGCTGGCCGGTCGTGAGGTAGCCGCCGAGCAGCACACCTTCGAGCGCCTGCTCGAGGTCGGCGTCTTCCAAGACAATCGCCATGTTCTGGCCGCCCATCTCGAGCGCGACCAGCACCTCGGGCCGGTCGATCATCGCCTTGGTGATCGCGTGGCCAGTGCGCCAGCTACCGGTCAGCGCGACGCCGCGCAGCTCTTTCGTTGCCAGCAGCGCGCGCCCGATGTCGCCACCGCCCTGGACCATGTGCAGGACCGGCGGCAGCCCGGCCCCGGCCCAGGCTTCCATGTAGCGCTGAAACGCCAGCGGCGTGCGCTCGGACGGCTTGACGACGACCGTGTTGCCGGTCGCGAGCGCCGGCAGGATGTGCGCGTGGCAGAGGTGCAGCGGGAAGTTGTAGGGCCCGATGACCGCGATCACGCCGAGCGGATGATAGCGGCACTCGCCTGCGACCCCAGGGGCCGACCAGGCCTTCACCGCGGGCAGCTGCTGCTCGCCGACCATCTCGATGCGCTGGATGAGCGACGTCGCCTCGATGCGCGCCTCGCGGATGGTCTTGCCCATCTCCATCGTGATAGCCCGCGCGAGCGCCTCGGTGCGACCCGCCAGCTCACGCCCGAAGCGACGCAAGGCGGCCATGCGCTCATCGGACGACAACGCGGCCCAGGCCGGCCAGGCCCGCGCCGCAGCGCTGACGGCGAGGGCCGCGTGGGCCGGGTCGGTCGGTGCTTCGAGCACGACCTCGTCGGCGGTCGCCGGGTTGATGCTGCGGATGACCGCGCCGCCCGTAGGCTTGATCCATTGGTTGTCGATGAAGTTGCCGCGTGCAAAGTCCATGGCGGCGCTTCTAGCACCCAAAATCCCGACGTGCGATAGATTGCCCCGCCGCGCGGCCTTGCTGGCCGCCCCCGAGTGCGAAAGGCAGCGTGTCGAGCGGGCGATGTTCGGTGAGTCGAAGACGAACCAACTCGCCGGCTTGCACGCTGGCCGCACGAGGCCATCAAAATAGGAGACGTGATGAGCGACAAGAAGACGACCGCCAAACCTGCGGCTGCCGCTGCTTCGGAGACGATGTCCGGCCTGCCGCTCGCTGACCTCTACGAGCCGGTCGAGGGTGCGCCCAACTCAATCGGCAGGCCCGGCGAGTTCCCGTTCCTGCGCGGCCCGTACCCTTCGATGTACCGCGGCAAGCAGTGGACGATGCGCATGTTCGCGGGCTTCGGCACGCCCGCCGACACCAACAAGCGCTTCAAGTATCTGCTCGCGAACGGCCAGACCGGCCTCTCGACCGCGTTCGATATGCCGACGTTGATGGGCTACGACCCCGACCACGAATTGAGCGCGGGCGAGGTCGGACGCGAGGGCGTCTCGGTCGCGTGTTTGGCCGACATGCGCCGCCTGTTCGAGGACATCCCGCTCGACCAGGTGACCACCTCGATGACGATCAACGCGCCGGCCATCGTGGCCCTCGCGATGTACTTCGCCATCGCCGAGGAGCAGGGCGTGCCCCTGCATAAGGTCGGCGGCACCATCCAGACCGACATCCTGAAGGAGTTCATCGCCCAGAAGGAGTGGATCAGCCCCCCGCGACCGTCGATGCGCATCGTCGCCGACATGATCTACTTCTGCGCCAAGCACGCGACCCGCTGGCACCCCGTCAGCATCAGCGGCTACCACATCCGCGAGGCCGGGGCGACGGCGGTCCAGGAGCTCGCGTTCACCCTCGCCGACGGCATCGGCTACGTGCAGGCCGGCATCGACGCGGGCCTCGACGTCGACGAGTTCGCGCAGCGGCTGTCGTTCTTCTGGGATGTGCACAACGACTTCTTCGAGGAGATCGCCAAGTTCCGCGCCGCCCGCCGCATGTGGGCGACGCTGATGCGCGACCGCTTCGGCGCTAAGAAGGCCGAGTCATGGCGCCTGCGCACCCACGCGCAGACGGCGGGTGTCAGCCTGACCGCCCAGCAGCCGCTGAACAATGTCGCGCGCGTGGCCATCCAGGCGCTCGCGGCGGTGCTCGGCGGCACGCAGTCCCTGCACACCAACAGCCTCGACGAGACCTACGCGCTGCCGACCGAGTCGGCCGTCAAGGTCGCGCTGCGCACCCAGCAGCTCATCGCCGAAGAGACGGGCGTCGCCAATGTGGTGGACCCGCTCGCGGGCAGCTGGTTCGTCGAGCAGCTGACCAACGACATCGAGTCGGCCGCATGGAAGTACATCCATAAAATCGACGAGCTCGGTGGCATCGTGCGCGCCGTCGAGCTGGGCTTCCCGCAGCGCGAGATCGCCGATTCCGCGTTCGACGACCAGCGCAAGGTCGACCGGCTCGAGCGCGTCATCGTCGGCGTCAACAAGTACGTCGACGAGGAGGAGCCGCCGATCCCGACGCTCAAGATCGACCCCGAGGTCGAACGCCAACAGCGGGCCAACATCGTCGCCTTGAAGGCCAACCGCGACCAGGATCGCGCGGCGGTCGCGATCGCCGCCGTTCGTGCCGCCTGCCAGGGTACGGACAATCTGATGCCGCCGATCATCGCGGCCGTGAAGGCCGATGTGACGCTCGGCGAGATCTGCGATGTGTTCCGCGAGGTATTCGGGGTGTACCGCGACCCGGTCTTCGTGTAGAGACCGCCCCAAGCCTTCGACTTCACTGTCGCGGGCCGACCAGTCCACTCACCACGGACGGTCAGTTTGCGATGTCGGGGTGTAGCGCAGCCTGGTAGCGCGTCAGCTTTGGGAGCTGAATGTCGCAGGTTCGAATCCTGTCACCCCGACCACCCATCACTCTGTTGTTGTTGAGCTTCTCGCCTGCGGCGCGACGCCCGACCCGACCCCCGAAAGAGGTCTCGGCAATGCTGCAAACGGCCGTATCGCCTTCGGCTGCCGGCAAAGCGGTCGCCGTATCGCCTTCGGCTGCCGGCAAAGCGGTCGCCGTATCGCCTTCGGCTGCCGGCAAAGCGGTCGCCGTATCA